>Ga0187893_10000439_pt1 | contig 109604 bp, 68 predicted proteins | sample MA1701074metaG_FD_139574 | JGI IMG/M metagenome (GOLD analysis project Ga0187893, IMG submission 139574) | White microbial mat communities from a basaltic lava cave in the Kipuka Kanohina Cave System on the Island of Hawaii, USA - MA170107-4 metaG ...
GAGAACGAAATAGGATCGGCGGCCGGCAGCGACGAGGCAAGAAGCAGCGCCGTCAAGCAGACTGAAACCGACAGACAAATGAGGCTCCGGCTGCCGCGCCGGATTGGGCGTTTCGAGTGGCGCACGCGCATAGGGCCTCCTAGGGCGTCAGCTGACGGTATGAAACTAAGCTAAGTGTAAGGAAACACAAGGATGCTGTCAATCAGGAACCGTGGCAATCAGGGTGTTTCACAGGAGGAAACAGGGATCTCGGACCATGCCCTGTGCCTGCAAGCACTTCCGGCCCTCTCAGGCGCTCCGGGCGATTCTGAGGAGGTCTTCCTGGGTTCGCACAATGAGGCTGCCTCGCGCGATGGCCGGAGTGGCCATGCACATCTGGCCCAGACTGTTCTTGTGGAGAATCTCGAAGCTCGTTCCCGCCTTAATCACAAACGTGTCGCCGTCCTCGCTGAGGCAGAAAATCTTGCCATTGTAGGCCCACGGTGAGGCCGTGAACGCCCCGGCGCCCACCTCGAACCGCTGCTTATCGTAAATCTCTGTGCCGGTTCGAGCGTCATGGCAAGTGAAGAACCCGCGGTCAAAGAGCGTGTAGTAGTAGTCGCCATACACCAGCGGCGAGGGATTGTAAGGGCCCGCCTGCGGATGCGACCAGGCGATGTATTCGCTGCTCGTCCGGCCCGGCGGCAAAGTAAGATCGCCCGACGCGCCCGGACGAATGGCAAACACCGGCCGCTTCTCGTCGCCCACGTAGCCTGAAGTCACATAGAGCAGGCCGTGGCTCGCCAGCGGCTGCGGAACCGTAATCGATGACATACCGCCGATCTCCCACAGCAGCTTGCCATCGAGATCATAAGACCGCACGCGTCCGGTGCCTGAGGTAACGATCTCTGTGCGCTTCTCATTTTTCCAAACGTACGGCGTGGCCCAGTTGCTGCCTTCGTCGCGCGGGGCGCGCCAGATTTCCCGGCCCGTCGTTTTGTCGAGCGCCACAAGAAAGGAGCTGGCGTCGTTATCGTTCACAATGTAGAGACGCCCTTCATGAAGCACGGGCGACGAGGCCGTTCCCCAGCCGTTACGAATCGGATGAGGGTCCCATGCCTTGGACCACACAAGTCCGCCGTTCAGATCCAGACAATACGTACCCAGGTAACCGAAGTGGGCATAGACACGCTCGCCATCCGTAACCGGAGTCTCGGAAGCATAGGTGTTCTTGAGGTGCTTCGGGGCGCGGGGCACACCCTCGTGCACCTGCTTTTCCCATAGCATCTTCCCGGTTCGAAAATCGACGCAGTAGACCATCCAGCGATGCCGAGCTGTCGGCGGTTCGAGCCGGTTGCCGTTCCCGTAAAGCCCTTTCCTCGGCGCCTCGATGTCGCCAACGGGAATTACGGAGGTCACAAAAATCCGGTCTCCCCAAACGACAGGACACGACCACCCGTAACCGGGGACGCCGGTCTTCCAGGCGATGTTCTCGGTGGCGCTCCAGGATTCAGGCAGCTTGGGGTCGTCGCCCGAGACACCGGGTACTCCCGAGCCGCGAAATTCCGGCCAGTTCTCCGGGGATGCCGCGCTCAGCGCGGGTAGAGGCAATGTGCCGAGCAGGAAATGTCGTCGCGAGAGCATGAGCACTCCTTGAAACCGTAGACAAATTGAGTCTATTCTCGCAGGTCAGGAATTGTCCCAGGGCAGGCGGTCTGTCACAGGGCAAACCTTCTTCACCTGAGCATCGATCCGCTGTCCGAGTCTGCCAAGTTCTTCCGCCGCAACCTTGGCTTGAATCTCCTGGAACAACTGGCGCTCTTCGACCCGGATATGGCGGCTCAGCAACTCGCCGAACTGCCGGAGCAAAGGGATGCGCTGCTCGTCGCCGGCCAGAGCGATGCGCTCGATCAGCTTCTCCATCTCACGGTGCTGCGCGATCAAGTCGTCCACAACGTCAGCGGAATCGAGAGACTCCCGGACCGCGGGGAACAAGATCTCTTCTTCCATGCTGAAGTGAGCGAATAGCTCCGCTTCCGCCATCGCCGCCACCTTCCGCGCGAGTTCATTCGCCTTTCCTTGCGATGGGTCGGCTTTGAGTCCGCGATCGATGAGAACCGTCAACGCCAGTCCGTGCTGGTGCTGGTGCGAAAGTGGAACGAGGCTGGGATCGCGGAACATGAAACTATTGTAGGGAATTTGGAATTAGCTCCCGAATTGAAACGGCCCCGCAAACTGGGCCGCGGCGGTGGGCCTTTCAGAGCGTCGCCATCTCCACGTTGTTGAAATTGCGCCGGTAGTACTTCATGTAGTCGACTTTGCGCTCCAGCGCCTCGATGACGCCACGCGCGAAATTCACCTTTTCGAAGGTGCGGGCGCTGCCCAGCCCGCCGGGACTGAAAACGTTGATCTCCATCAGTTTGTCGCCGACGATATCGAGGCCCACGAAGAACATGCCGTCCTGCACGAGCTTCGGCCGCACGATTTCGGCCAGCTTGAGATGCGCGTCGGTGACCTGGGCGGCCTGTTTCTTGCCGCCGGCGTGAATATTGCTACGCATGTCTTCCCCCGAGCGCACACGCCTGAATGCAGCGTACTTGCCGCGGTAGCGAAACGGCCGGCCATTCATGACGAACAGCCGCATATCCCCATCAGCAGCGGCGGGCAAATACTCCTGCGCGATCACGTAGCCGTCGCGGCTGACGGCATCGATCATCTGATTGATATTGGCCATGTCGTCGGGCCGGACGAGAAACACGTTCGTCCCGCCCGAGCCTTGCAGCGGCTTGAGCACGCAGCGTCCGCCCTCCTGCTTCGCGAAACGCTTCAGCGCATCGCGGTCGCGGGAAATCAGCGTCCGCGGCCGCACCTCTTCCGGGAAGAGCTGAAAGTACATCTTGTTCAACGCCTTTCCCAGACCGTTGGGATCATTGAGCACGATCACGCCGTGCCGCATGGCGACCCGGCCGAAATTGATTCCAGCCGTTTGGGCCCACGACCGATCTCCGGTTTCCGTCGAAGGATCGCTGCGAAGCATCAGGACATCGAGATCATCGACGGTGATGTTTTCCATCTTGGCCTTCGGCCCCTGCAGATGCGCCAGATAAACATCGAGCGACTTGTATGTCGTTTGGGGAGCCGAGCGCGCGGCGGCGTGAATTTTTTCATCCGTGTCGTAGTAAAAGTCGCCGGCGCCCATGACCCAGGCCTCGTGGCCCATGTTGATCGCCGAGGCCGCCAGGCGGGTTGTCGTGTAGCCCGCCTGTTCGGTCTTGATGTCATTTACCATGAATCCAAGTCTCATGAATCAACGTCTCCGTCCGCTACCTTGCGGTGGTTTTGCTTCATCCCGCTCTTTTTGGATCAAGTCGAACACCGAGAGACCCTTGTGCAAGCGGGCCAGCTTCTTGGCTGTCTCCGGGTCGTTCATGTAACGGGGCTTCAGGGGCGGCGGCCGCAAGACCTGACGCCAAAGCAGCTCCTTGACGATAGGCACATGGCTGGCGCTGATTTTCCCGACGAAGAGATTCTCCAATTTCCCGCCCTGGCGGAGATAGTCGAGCAAACCCAGCAGCCCCTTGAAATACGCGGCATCCTTCGTCAGCCCGCCGGCGCGGTAAACGCGCATGGTGACGGTGTAGGCTGTGTAGCGGGCGAAGGCGTGTTGACGGTCCAACTCGCGGAAGGTTTCGACAAACGAGGCTCCTTCCATCAAGCGCCGAACGGCGATTACGCGGGCCGCCAGCAGGCGCAGGCGCGGCCGGCTGAACCCGCCCACGAGATATTCGGAAAGCACGGCGAGGCCCTCCTGCAATTCCTCGTAGCCGGCCAACCCGGAGTAGAGCTGGCGGAATGGCTGCGCCCTGCCGTTGTAGTAGGTCAGCACGTGCGTGCCGACCTCGTGCTGGATCAGCGCCTCGACCCGAGAGACCGGAATTTTTGACTCTCGCGGCACCAGAAGATTGCCGCGCGAAACCATCAAGCCAGAGATGTCATCCCGCAGTTCGACGCGGGCCGGGATCTCAGGGTAGCTGCTGCGAAAAAACTCTACCTCTTCCTCGGCCCGCTTCGCAAACTGGAAAGCATCCACGACGGCGCGGCCCGAGGCTTCGCGGCTGTGAGGAGAAATGGTCCTGAGGACCTCCTCGGCAAGGCGCATGTGCGTATCGTCCACACCCCCGAAGATCTGGAGGCTTCCGAACAGGAAGCGCGGCGTGCTCCGGTCGGTAAGGGCCGTTAGCTGGCGATCCAGCTCATCCTGCTTTTCCGCGAAAAGCTGGCTTACCACCGGGTCCTCGACGCGCTCAATCGGAATACTGAACAGCATCCGCTTCAGCAAGGAAGGCGCGATCGGCAGTGGACGGTAGACGAAGGCCGGTTCCTTCTCAAACCGCGACCGCTCGAACGCCAGCCAGGCGCGCCGGCTGTTGACGGGCGTTACCCCGAGGAGGAAATCGAAGCCGTTGCTCACTTCCGCAAGCTGGCGGTCCACTTCCCAGACGGCTTTGACCATCACACGGCGGCCGAGTGACAGAAAATGGGGCGGGCGGTGGTTCGTGTTCGTCCGCGTGAACTCAAAAAAGACGCGCTTGAAGACGCGAGCCATCTCACGGTGGAAGGTCCGCAGAACGGCGGGATAGACCTGGCCGTTTCCGGAACGGTAAACCGGCCGCATCTCGAGCCCCATGTAAGTGACGCCCAGCTCGGCGGCTTCCCGCGCGCCAACAAGGCGGGACAATCCGGGAGGCGACGTGAAGCCGGTCCGAATCGTTTCCACCTCCGGCGTGAGCTGCCGCAGCTTGACCCGCCGCAAGGCCAGCTCGAACAGGTCCACGACCGAAGACATCTCCGCCGCGCGGGGCGCCATGATGCGAAAGCGGGGCTGCAGGAGGGCGCCGCTCCGGGCATCGTCTTTGTCGTCCGGAGACGCCCAGATCTCCACGATCAAAAACGCTCCGAAAGTCTCCTTCTGGGCGGCAGCGATGGCCCTGACAAACGCCGCCAAGCCCCGGCTAAGTTTTGGCTCGCCTGAGGCCACCAGGTGGGAAGCCTCTCCGCGAACCAGTACATCGGTTCCTTCATCGTCACGGGCGGACGGCCGCCGGTAGACGCACAGAAAAGGCAACTGGCGCTCGATGTGGACACGGCCCCAAATCGGCAGCCGCCTACGGATGCGCTGGTTCTCGCGCAACCGCGCGACTGCCGATTCGATGAAATGCTTCGAGATGCTGTCGGGTCTGGGAGACTCGGTCATCCTGAGGTGGCCCGTCCGATGTTCGCGAGTTCTTCGAGTATGCCGGGGACCGTCGATTGCAGCGCCCTCAGGATCGCCTGGTGCTGCTCGGCATCCAGTTCTCCTGTCCACTCATTCATAAAGAACTTCTTGAATTCGATCGCCAGATCGCACCCGGCACGGGGATATGTTGTGTGAACCCAACTCGCGAAGTGCCCGCCCTGGAACTTCACATTCTCTCGAACATCCAGGTGGCGGCCTAAGAAATCAAACGATCGCAGATCGCGGATAAAACGGTCGACCAGCGGCGCCCAAAAGTTGCGGTCCATGGATCCCGTGCCAAGGTTGACCTCCGGATTCTTCTCCGGATCGGCCGCGGCTCCTTCGGGGCCTTCGCGGCGGTGGTTATAGGTATGAAGGTCCAAAACAACGAACCGGCCGCAGCCGCCCTGTATCCTCGAAAGGAGCTGACCCACTTCGTGATAGAACTCATCATACGCCGCCAACGACCGCTCGACGAGAGTAGCGGGCGGTTCCTGTTTCCAGATCTGTAGTCCCCAGGCGTCTTCGGGTCTGCGATAGACGGCCTTCGGACGCGGACGATTGAGGTCCAACTCGAAGCGTGAGCGGTGCGCTATGATCTGCGTCGGGGCGACCTGGGTCCAGGCGCCCGTAAACGGATCTTCCTCGCGCAGCCGGTCCTTCTCAGGCAGGGCCAGCAGCTCTGCGACCTCGTTGCGAAGTTCATGCCCGTCATGGATGGCAGTGGCGACCAAAGGACCACTGCCGGAAACAATGGACCAGCGAGGACGCATAGCGCTTCTCAAGAATACCGTAGAGAGCGTGCCGGCCTACCTCGCTAGGCCGGGTTGACGGCGGCGGAAAAGAGGCCTGTCCTCTTTTCTCTAGGTAACTGGCTTGCTATCAGATGTTTCCGGATCGTTGGGGTTGGCGTAAGGGGACCGAAAATCCTATCGACTGAAAACAGGCGGCTCACGACCCAGGATCTCAAAAGGAGTCCCGCCCTGAGCCTGCAAAAGCCCATTGCGGCCCCACTTCTGCTACAAAGAACAGAGATGCGCGTTGTAATTCTCTTGTTGACAATCTGTTCACTGCTCGGCGCAGCGGATGCCAACTGGTTCGTCAACTTCGACAAGACCGGCTTCGATGGCTGGCATCTGCCGCTGCGCGACAAATGGGAGATCGCACTCGAGGACGGCAATAAGTTTCTGCGGATGACCGCGCCCGGACCGATCGGCAATCCCCGGCGGCCACAGCAGTTTGCCTTGTGGCAGGCCGGTTGCGTCACCGACTTCGAGCTGAATGTCAAGGTCCGCCGCCGCCAGAAAAGTGTTCTGGTGGCCTTCGGCTTTCAGGACCGATTGCACTTCTATTACGCGCACCTGTCCGTCGACGGCGGCGATCACGCCGTTCACAACGGCTTTTTCAAAGTCGATGGCGGTGAGCGCGTCCGCATCGCGGGCACGGGATCAGCCCCGGCGCTTCCCACCGCGGACTGGCACGACGTGCGGCTCACCCGGAATGTGGGCTCCGGCGCCATGGACGTTTTCCTCGACGGCGAGACAGAGCCGCGTTTCCACTTTGTCGACAAGTCCTTCCGCTACGGCTGGGCTGGCATCGGCTCGTTTGACGAAACCGGCGACTTCGACGACTTTCGCCTCCATGGCAAGCCGAGCAGCGAATGCCGGTCCGATCGGATCAGCCCTCTGGACCCGCAATGACGAAATTCCTGCGGCTCCCGAAACCCGTGTTGCAATGAATCCCGGCGCGGCGAACTAATAAAACTGTACCGCAACTTTTTCTCTCAACCAAACCCTGTTGTTAACCGCCAATGACATCGATCGAAATTCTGAATCCCGCGGCGAGTGCGTCCAACGCCCGTGTGGCCCTTTTTGACTTTGACGGCACCATCTCACTGATCCGCGCCGGCTGGGTCGACGTCATGATTCCCATGATGCTCGAGTGCTTGCTCGAGCTTAAGACGGGTGAAAGCGAAGAGGACCTGCGTGCGATCGTCGAGGAATTTGTGGGCCGTCTGACTGGCCGGCAGACGATCTACCAGATGATCGAATTTGTCGAGGAGATGAAGAAGCGCGGCGGCCAGCCTCTCGAACCGTTGGAGTACAAGCATATCTACCTCGACCGCCTGAACGAGCGGATCAAAGATCGCATCCAGGCGCTTGAGCAGGAGCGGACGGCACCCGAGGAAATGATGGTGCCCGGCGCGCGGCGTCTTATCGAAGCTCTCAAGGAACGTGGCCTGAAGCTCTACCTCGCCAGCGGCACCGATGAGCAGTACATGAAACGGGAAGCCGCTCTGCTGCGCGTGGATCAGTACTTCGACGGCGGACTCTACGGCGCGCAGGACGACTACAAGTCCTTTTCGAAGAAAATCCTCATCGCCCGCATCATCGAACGCAGCGAATTTCAAGGCCCTGAATTCCTGGGTTTCGGGGACGGCTTCGTCGAGATTGAAAACGTCAAAGAAGTCGGCGGCGTGGCTGTGGGCGTGGCCACGGACGAACCGCTCTGCGTCCAGGTCGATCCTGTCAAAAGGAAACGCCTTGCCTCCGTCGGAGCGGACTGGATCGTTCCCCACTACAACGCCCACGAAGAACTGATGTCGGCGCTATTCAACGGCACCAGCAGTTGATCCCGCTTCGTGGCGCACGGCTGCCAAGCGTGCCGCGCTTGGTGGCGACACATCCGCCGTGGGAGTGACAAAGGCACAGGCAGTTCTGTTGCTCCAGACCGACGGGAAGCCCGGCGCGGCAACCTGAAAGACTGCGCCAAAGACCATTTTCGTCGCCCGTTGCACTTCCCCGCGAAAGACTCTACTCTGTCGAACGTCGGAAGGATGCCGCTCGCGAATCGCGCAATCCAAGGCGTCAGCGGCTTTCGTCGATCAGGAGTGACCCATGCCAAAGGCTTTCTTCGTTCGATACGGACTCTGCCTGCTGTTTTCCGCGGCGTTGGCGTTTGCAGACGCCCTATCATGCGACCTCAGTGAGTATCGCGAGCAACCGGGCTTGAAGGCTGCGCTCCGGGACGACAAACTCGCCGTGGAGTGGGACGGCGCAAGCAGGCAAAACGTGCGGGCCGTCTTCGGGATAGAGAATGCACAACCTATCGTTCGTGAAATGGCCGTGCGCCAGAACGGCGGCTCATGGGTCGTCCTGGGAACGAATCTGCATCTGGAATTTCACGTCGCAACCGGGCAGCGGCGCATCTCCGAACAGCAACTCGCCCCACTACGGGACCTCGGCGTCGAAATCACGCCGGAGGTAGTCGAGGCGGAAAAGTGGAAGGCGTTTTGGGATGCGCCTCTGGTCATTCCCGGCCGGGAAAACACCAACCCAGGCTGGCCTCGTAGGCCGGAGGAAGTCCGCCGCGCCACTTCGCGGTATGACACGAAGAGCTGCAAAGTCAGAACCGACGGCGCGCGCCTCGAAATCTCCTTCCCCGGATTATCGCTGGGTGTTTTTTCCGGAAGCCTTCAGTTCACGGCGTACCGGGGCACAAATCTTCTTCGGCAGGAGGCGATCGCCAAAACGGAGGAACCGTCGGTCGCCTATAACTACGCCGGTGGCCTCAAAGGTTTTCAGATTGGGCGGGCGCCTCGCGTGGTTTGGCAGGACACGGCGCGCGCCTGGCAGAAATACGAATTCGGCGGCACGGCAAACAGCGACCCTGTAGCGTTACGCGCCCGCAACCGTCTGGCCATCATTGAAGCCGGACGCGGGTCCCTCGCCGTCTTTCCGCCAAGCCACAAATTCTTTTTCGCCCGGGAAATCGAACTCAACCTCGGTTTCGTCTGGTATCGCAAAGATGACGCCGGGAGCTTTTCCGTGGGCGTGCGCCAGGCGGACCGCGAGGAACCATTCCGGCCCTTTGGCTTTTCCGATGCCCTGTGGCAGAAGCGCTCCAACCAGGCACGATCCTTTTCGGCCGCCAACTTTGCGCTTTTCAACGCGCCGCCCGGCACCTGGCAGCGCATGGCTCTCTATTTCTACCTCAGCCCCGAGGGCAGCCAGGCGGCACAACAGGCCGTACTGGCTTTCACCCACGGCGACCGTTTCAAGCCGCTGCCCGGCTACCAGGTTTCCATCAGTCACTTTCACACCGCTTTCACGGAGCAAGCCACCGACGCCGGAACTCTCGACTTTCAGCCGCCCTGGATTCCTGCCTTCCGGTCGCTCGGCATCAATATTGCGATGATGTCCGACTTTCACGGCGACGGCAACGAGAGAGACGCCGGCGAGCCACGGCTGAAGGACCTCGACACCTATTTCGAAGTGTCCCGGCGTCATTCCGACAAGGACTTTCTGATTCTGCCGGGCGAGGAACCAAACGCCCATTTGGGCGGCCACTACACGATCCTGTTTCCAAAGCCTGTCTACTGGACGCGCGTACGCAATCAGGGTCAGCCCTTTACGGAAAGCCACGCCAGCCACGGCACCGTTTACCACACAGGCTCACGCAACGACGTTGTGGAGATGCTACAGCGTGAAAAGGGATTGGTTTGGCAGGCCCATCCGCGCACCAAGGGTTCGACCTACTACCCGGATGCAGTCAAAGACATGCCGCACTTCCGCAGTGATCGATTCCTTGGTGGGTCGTACCAGTCGCTACCGGTCGATCTGTCGGAAAAAAGAATCTGTGAATCGCGCTGCCTCGGGTTGCTTGATGAGATGAACAACTGGGGCGATGCCAAGTATATGTTGGCCGAGGGCGACACCTACCACAAGTACCCGGAAGATGAACTCTTTCCCCACCTGATTGTGAACTACATCAAACTGCCCAAGCTCCCCTCTTTCGACGAGGGCTGGGCGCCGGTTACCGAAGCGTTGCGGGCGGGCGACTTCTTCGTTAGCACCGGCGAAGTCCTGATCCCCGAGTTCGCACTGCAGGGAACGGGCGCAAAGCGAACGATCGCCGCCAAAGTGGAATGGACGTTCCCTCTCGATTTCGTCGAGGTTGTCTGGGGAGACGGCAACACCACAGACCGGCAGATCATCCCAGCCACCGAGCTGCCGGCGCTCAGCGAAAAGCAGTTCAGCATTCCCTTCCACGCCGAGGGAAAGAAGTGGGTACGCTTCGCCGTCTGGGACTCGGCGGGCAACGGAGCTTTCACGCAGCCGGTACACTTGCAGTAGGCTGGGCTTAGAAGCCTAGCTGCAACCGCAATCGGAACGTGCGGCCTTCGTTCAGGGTGTTGGTGATGACGCCGAAGTTCGGGTTCGTAAGCTCCTTGCCCGGCTCGGCGAACTGCGGAGTGTTGAAGAAGTTGAGGGACTCGGCCCGGAACGTCAGCGCTTTTTCGCCGCCGAGCCGCCAGCGCCGCGAAACCGCTGCGTTGACGTTGCGTATCCCATCCTTGTGAAACGTATTGCGGCCTATGCTGCCGGCCAACTCTCCCGGCCGGATAAAACCGAATGCCGAGGCCGGAAGCTGCTCTGTCGATTGGTCCGGATGATCGACGCTGCGGCCGAGCACGGATGGGTCAAGCAGATTGGGCCGGTCGCCTCCAGCGCCATCGACGTTACCGAAACCAGGTCCGTCCGAACCTGAACTGAGAGTAAAAGGCGTTCCGGATTTCAACAACACAACGGTGAAAAGTTCCCAGGAACCAAAAGCTTGACGCATCCATCCACGGGCTGAGGCGAGACTCGGAGTCCGGTAGGTAAGCCGCCACAATGCCGCGTGGCGCTGATCGAATGAACTCAGGCCCTTGAGATCGGAAAATACCTCGAGCTCGGACTGGCTGCGAGCCTCGCGGGAATCCGCCCCCGATGCCGTGTTGTTGTAGTCGCTGCCCAGATCAATCGATTTGCCGAACCAGTAGGATGCCTCCATCGTGAACCCGTGCACCCGCGGCGCCAGCAGCGAAACTTTCGCCGCGTCGAAGTAGCCGCGTGAGCTATTGGTTGTACGGCGGATGTCAAAGTAACGCTGGTCCGCGCGCCGCTGGTCGATCGTTGCCGTGATGGTGTCGATGCCCGGCATCGGCAACCCTCGATTCGTAAACCACGTGTTCAACAGCTTCACACTCCGGCTGCCCACGTATCCAAGAGACAGCCGCCAGTTGGATGCCGGCTCAACCTCCCAGGTGAAATTGTACTGGTGCGAGTAAGGTGTGACCAGATCCTCGGGGAGATCGAAAAGCAGGCTGCGGCTGCCCGGCAGCAGATCTTCCGGACGAAGCTTGCCAAGAGGATTCGCGAAATCCGGCTGGCTGATGACCAGACGCAGGTTGCCCGGCGCGTTGAAGCGCGACTGTCCGTAAGTCACTCCAAAGAGTTCGCCGTAGTGCGTGCCGTAGGCGACCCGGAGCACACCCCACGAATCCTTAAGCCGGTACGCCAGACCCAGGCGCGGCGCGAAGTTATTGCAGTCGCAATCGTAGGGGATCGCACTCAGGGCGTTGACCTCGTAGGGCGAGGTGGCCACTTCAAATCGAAAGCCCCAGTCCACCGTCAGATCTCTGCCGGCGCGCCAGTTGCCGCCGACATAGTAACGCATGTCCCAGTTGCGAAAACCCCGATGGACATTCCCGATGGACACGTTGTGCTGGCTGGGAGTTCCCAGCCGCACATTGCTGATGGCATCACGTCCGAAGTCATTGCGAAACAGAAAAAGTCCCCTGTGGCTGTTGGATTCCGAGCCATTGACTTGGTGCCGGATCAAATCCACCCCCGCGGTCCAGCGATGGCGGGTTTGCACATGCTGGATCTGGGCGGCATAACGAAAATCGTTCGCGGCCCGGTCGATGGGAATGTGCGACCCCGGCCCCAGGCTCTCGAACACCTCTCCCATCATGATGATGTAACGGAAGGCATTTTCCTCGGGAACAAGCAGCGACCCCACGCGGCGAAACCCGAGCGTCAAGTCCAGGACTGTAGCCGGAGACCAGACGCGATTCCAGGTCAGGCGCGCGTCGTGCGAGCGGGTCGTCGTATCCGGGTTCTGACCGGCCACAAGCTGAAAGGCGTCGACCGTCTGGGATGTGTATTGATACCGAGCTATCAACTGATCGCGGCCATTGAGAGGCTGTGTCAGCTGTGCTCCGATCGAGTTGCCGTCGATGTGCTGCGGCGAGTTCGTGTTGAGCGCGCGCTCGTTTATGTCAGTGCGATTGGGCAGTTCCGCCGGATAGGATGCGAACAGACGCTCGACCAAAGCACGGGTCTCGGGGTCGGTGGCCAGGGGAGTGCGCTCATCCGGCCGGGGCACCAAGACATTGCCGTTCACGCTGCCCCTCACCTTCTGCTGGCTGCCATTTAGGGATAAAAAAGCCCGGCGCCACAGCGGCGAAGCAATGGAGAAGCCATAGTCGTTTTCGCGCGCCGGCTGCACATTGCCCACCTGAAAGAAAGACCGCGCGCTAAAGATACTGTTGGTGTGGCTTTCGTAAAGCGTGCCGTGCACCCCCGAACCCCGCCCCGGCGTCAGTTGGGGCGCCCGTTTCGGATCAACGCCGAACTCGGCGCCGAAGTAGGTCTGGTCAACCTCAAACACGGGCACGAGGGTTGCCGTTGCCCCCATGCGTGTGTTGATTTCCTTGAGCACATTGTTGTCGATCAAATCGACCTGGACATTTTCGTTGCGCCGCCCTTCCCCCGAAGACGAGTCGACCTGTCCCAGCAGGTTGAGACTGGTGCGGTTGGTACGGCCGGGCTCGGGATCGGTGGGCGCAGGAGCCGGAGGCGGCTGCGAAGAAGCTTCTTCACCCGCGTTGGCGGTGGAAGGTGCATCCCCGGCCGACGAGCCGCTGGCCGGCGGACTGGGAGAAGAACCCGTTTGGCGTGGTCCGGCGGCGCGAGCCGTCGCGGTAAACGCCGTCAGCAGAAAGGCGAGATGCAAGCCCAGGCTCGTGAACGTGAGACGGCGAAAGGAGGAAGATGCCGGCGCCGAACCGCGAGATCTATCCCTAAGGAAAGATGGAAGGATTTTCCGAGGCGAAAGCACAGAGGCGGCGCTCCCTCAAATTGGTCGATTGAGTCAGGCGTGCCGCAGCGGAGTGCCCGCCGGCTCGCTCGAAAAGCCATCATAGCGCAAGCCGAAAAAACACCTTGTTTCAGCTTGGGAGAGAGCGTTCCAATCCCGGTCACGAGCGGGTTGAAAGTGCCAGACAGCCTCCTCGGCGAACAGCCCCGCCTCCGAAGGTGATGATGTAATATGGTTGCGTATCGGAGGATTCATGGACCGCCGCTCATTCCTGCGGAGCTCCACGGCCGGCTTCGCCGCTCACGCCCTAAGCGCGCAGAGCAAGAGCCGGTTCGAAATCGGTGTTACCGATTGGAATCTCAAACTCAGCTCCCGGCCCGAGGCGGTCGCCATGGCCGCCGCATGCGGCTTTCGCGGTGTGCAGGTTGCATTGGGCCGAAATCTCGTGGAAGGCAGACTGCCCCTCGACGATGGGCAGGTACAGCAAAGCTACCTGGCCGAGGCGGCCAGGCACAACATTGCTTTGGTCTCCACCTGTGTCGACCGGCTGCACAACAATTACCTCAAGAACGACAAACTGGGACAAAAATGGGTGAGCGACGGCATCCGCATCACTAAGGCTCTCGGCCTCGAAGTGATGCTGATCCCTTTCTTCGGCAAGGGCGCGATTGAGAACCGCTCCGAAATGGATTACGTGGGCGATGTGATGCGTGATCTCGGTCCGGAGGCGGAGGCCGCTGGTGTCATCCTTGGCCTGGAAGACACGATCTCGGCCGAGGATAATGTTCGTATCATGGAACGCTCCCGCTCGAAGGCGGTTTGGACCTACTACGACATTGGGAACTCGACCGTCCATGGCTTCGACCCGGTAAGGGAGATCCCTTGGCTCGGCAAGGCGCGTATCTGCGAAGTCCACATCAAGGATAATCCTCACTATTTAGGCGAGGGCACAATCAACCTCCGCGGCGTCGTCGATGCCTTGAACAGCGTTGGCTATGAACGCTGGACGGTCCTGGAGACGGATACGCCCTCCCAGGATGTGCCGGCCGACATGAAGCGCAATTTGGCTTATTTTCAAAAGCTTGCGTCCTCCTGAGCGGCCGCTCGGCCGTTTTCCCCAGTGTTAATCGATAAACGATAACCGCTCCGGTCACCGCGGCCTCGGCCAATGGAGTACACTTGCAATAGAAAACGCACCGTGCGGGCGGTACGCAAGGAACATTGGGCGCCCGGCCGTAGATAACTCATGTCGACGATCAAAGAAGTTGCCCAGCGCGCCAGGGTGTCCACCGCAACCGTTTCCCACGTCGTCAACGATTCCGCTCATGTAAGCCCCCAGCTTCGCAAACGCGTTTTGAACGCAATTCAGCGGTTGGACTACAAACCCAACCTGGTGGCCCGCAGCCTCAAGATGAGCCGGACCAGCATGCTGGGCATGGTCGTCACCGACATTACCGACCCCTTCTTTGCGCAAATGATACGGGGCGCGGAAGATGCCGCGCGGAAACACGGCTATCTGCTGACGATTTTCAATACCGACGACGAATTTGAGCGCGAGCAAGAGGTCTTTTCACTGTTGCGGTCGCGCCGCGTGGACGGCATCCTGCTGGTGCTCGCCCCCAGCAAACGGACCCGCACCCATCTTAGGAGCACGATTGAAGCCAAGATTCCAGTCGTCTGTCTGGCGCGTATTCCGCGAGGATTCTCCGTGGACTCCGTGTCGATCCGAAACAGGCAGAGCGCGCGGACTTGTGTCCGCCATTTGATTGACACAGGCCATCGCCGCATCGGCTTCATCGCCGGACCAGCGGGCGTAATGGCAGCCGAACATCGGCACCAGGGCTACCTGGACGCCATGAAGGAGCGTAGCGTCCCGGTGCTGCCCGAACTCATTCGTGAAGGGGATTTCCGATCCGCCAGCGGGTACAAACTGGGAAAAGAACTCCTGACCCAGCCCAACCCACCCACCGCGCTCTTTGTGGCGAACGGCATGATGACCGTTGGTCTGTTGCGGGCGATGGATGAACTCGGGCTGAGTTGCCCCGACGACGTCGTCCTGGGGACATTCGGCGATCGCGGCGTGGCTGACTATCTCTATCCGCACGTCACGGTCGTGGAGCAGCCCAGCTATGAAGTCGGGCGGCAAGGGGCCGAGCTGGCAATCCAGCGCATTCGCGGAGAGTTGCCCAAGAATAAGCGGACACACATCGAGCTCGACGCGGAACTGCAAGTCAAAGAGTCGTCTCTGCGGAAAGCACCGCGTGTGGCGGCAGGCTAAGATCGTTTTCTTGCCCAATCCCTGCCGGAGTTTCCATCCTCAAAACAGATTCTTGGCTGTGATCTACCTAGCGAGAGACGGCCTTCGGATCGAGTGCGCCCCGCTCCCTCTCCCAGCGCGCTAACTCCGTGGACAGTAGCAGTGCCATCGCCCCTCCGCGATCGTCGAGGCCCAGAATCGCCGTGCGGTCAAGATAGTTGCGCAGGCTGGGCTGCTTCCCGGTAGAAGTACAGACGTCCACCAGCCGGCCATCCGAAGCAACGCGTGTGCGCACCGCATACCAGGCCCGCTCGATCGCCGGGCGAAAGCGAGCCTCTTCCAGCCAGCCGCGCCGGACACCGCGGGCCATGGCGAAAGTGATCATGCTGGTGGCGGTCAACTCGCGATAGGCGCCGGGCACATCAATCACCTGACGCCATGCACCCATCTCATCCTGGTGGGGCAGCAGCGCGTTGAGATGCGCCTGAAAAGCCGCAAGCACTTCCGCCCGCGCCGGCAGGTCCTCCGGCATTTCACTCAAGGTGAGCGCCAAGCCAAGCGCGGGGAAGCCATTGCCCCGCCCCCAAGCGGCCTCGTCCAGCGGTGAGTGGCGATGCAACCCATCCGGCCTCAGATTGAGGCCCAGCATGAAGCGCATCTGCCGTAGCGCCATGTCGTAGTATCTCCGCTCGCCTGTCAGAGCGCCCACCTGCGCCAGCAACGGACAGCCCATAAAGACAGCGTCGCTCATTTCGTTGTGCAGCGGCAGCGCCTCCTTGGGCTGGCCCTGCTCGTCAAAGGCGAAATCGGCGGCCCGGCGAGCTGCGGCAAGATACTTCGGATTCCCAGTCGCCTTCGCCAGCTCCCCGAAGAGAAGGTGCCCTGAAAAATGGCTGCTCGACAGCCGTTCCGGCAGAGCTTCTTTCTCACCGCTGACGTACGGACGCGCCAACTCTTCAGCGCCCGCCAACCGGCTTGGATCGTTGGTCAACTCACCAAGCCGCAGGCGTCCGACAACAGCCATGCCGGGAATGTAGACCACCTGATCGAGCTTGCCGCCATAGAATTGCGCCAGCTCCTTGGCCACTTGCAAGGGCGTGCGATTGAGGCGGCTTTGGATTTCGCGGCGCGCCGGCGAGGGCCCGTGGAACTGCGTTCGCTCTAGTGCTGTGAGCAGCGCTGGCAAAAAGCGATCGTCTCTGGAGGGAACCTGGCGCTGGATGGCCGGTACCGCTCCCGTGCCGCTGGGGTCGCTTTGCCCGAGTTGCGCGACCAAGCCATCAGTCTCGGGCAGCGTTTGCGACGGCTGCAATGCAGTGCGCAAAGCAGCCAAACTGGTCACTTCGCTCTGCGCCAACCGCCAGGCGGCTTCCTCGCCGGCTCGTACTTCAACCACCAGGTCGGGCGCGTGCATGCCGATCCAGCGCCAAAGGTAGGCCGCCTCGGGGTCGGCTTCGCTGCTGTAAGCTTCGCCGGCTGGGGGATAGCCGCGCGTAGGGTCGCCCCCAACACCGTTGGCGGAATCCGCGGCATTCGCCCAACCGTCGGGATTCGCAACCGGCACGGCGGCAAGGGAGAATCGTTCGCGGTAGGGAGCCGCCTCCGCCGCGGTGTAGAACCACCCCAGCGCACCTAGTGTCGCTTCCACGGAAGCGGGCGAGCCGTCGATCCCGCCGACCAGCAGAACGTGCGTTTTTGGCGTACGGTAGTCGAGGCCATCGCTCGTGACCAGGGCCTGAATCTTCGTTTCGGCGCGTGTGACTCCCACGGCAGACCGGATCATGCGGGGCGGCGTCATTTCGCGGAGAAGGGTCTCGATCTTGTCACCGGCCTGCTGGGCGAAAGTGGGCCAGGGCGCAAGCAAGAGACTCGCGAGTACAGCGACCGTGTTGCGAGTCGAAGCAGAAAACTCTACCAGACCTGCGCGGGAGGTAAGTTGCATCCTCAAAATATAACGTGTTGCACGCCTCGTGGCGCATGCTTCCAAGCGTTCCGCGTCGCCATTCGCGGCGACATCGCTGTTGCCACTGGATAAAATCGGCTACGACAGCGGGTGTTCGACGCCACGGGATTGAACCACTCGTTACCGCACTCCCTGGCCCGCCGGCAGCATGTTCCGAATCGCCGCGATGCGCCAACCCTCAGGGACGCGCTGCATCACAAACGTCGTCCACATGCCGCGCTGGCCGCCCGCCGCGCTCTTGATGATGTAAGGACCGTCGGCAATCGCCACATCACTCGTCAGAAAACGAACCGTGTTCACGGTGATCGCACGCTCGCCCGGGTTGCCTTCCGAGCTTCGCTGTGTACCGCGGACGACGGCCTCGCGGCCTCTGCGCCATTCACCGGAAGACACCAGTTGGTCGGCGTCGCTCGTGAACAGCGCCTCGACGGCTTCCGGATCGCGCTTCTCGCGCGCTTCCACGTAGCGCTTGACGACCTCCCGAATGGCCGCCTCATCCCCCGGGCTGCCCGAACCGCTTTGCGCCCATACCGGCGCCACGACCAAAATGCATAGGAAGAGTTGCAAGATTGCTTTCATACGACCTCCATTAGCAAATGTTCAGACCACAAATTGCTAATCCACCAGGGCCGGCACGCTGCCGCTGGGGATCGGAGCGAGCAGCAACCAAAGACGGCTGGCAATAGCACGCTGCATGCGCACAGCGTATCAGAAGGTCGCAGAGCCGGACAGTCCCGCGGCCGGGGCGGCACTACCACCTGAACGGTGGAAACTGTGGGCTCGGCCAGCTTTCTGCGCCGCAGTGTAGTCACCCGCCCTTCTGGTGATCTCTCACAATCCCCCGCCCTGTTTCGGCGTGGGAAGGCGATAATACCCGTGGCCTTCTTTGCTGTAGCGCACGTAGGCGGGGTTAGCTGCGTGGATCTCGCGGGGGACTACCTCCGCGTCGTCAGGCAAATGATGCTCGCAAACAAGGATCTGCGGCGAGAAGCGAGCGAGAGTGGCCCGCGCTCCCTGCAGCGCGTGGCGCTCCGTACCCTCAATGTCCATTTCGATGACGTCCAACCTATCAAGCCCCAACTCGTTGACAAGCGTGTCTATGCGCACGGTGCGGACAATGACATCGCCATCGGGGAGCGCTTGGAATCCCTCGCCTCCGTACTGCTTGTCGCCATTTTCGTCGAGTTCCGGATGTCCAAATTTTTCCGTGCCGTCGTGGCTCCAAGCGGCAGCCTTCAAAAGTACGACACGCCCGCTGGCAATTTCGCTTTCAAAGTTCTTCTGCATGCAAACGAAGTTCGCCGGTTCGGGCTCCAGCGCAATCACCTTCGACGCACCCTGATTCAGGGCCTCCCGAACGAACGTTCCTACCCACGCACCAACTTCAAGCACTACGCCCCCTCGCGGAATGCTGGGAGCCTCAGGAAACAGCGTCTGGAGATGAGACCACCGGACGGTGTGCCACATCAGAAAAGTCTGATCTTCTTCCCAAGCCCACATCGGACCCAGCGGCGTTTCCCACAGGACCGGGCAGGGAGAGGATTTGTCGCGGCGTAATAGACGCACGGGACCTCTCAGAAGGCGAAGTTCCCTGCGGGCGTCCGTGCCTGCCTGGATGCCGGGAATCATCGCACCGAGAACGAGGGGCCAAGGCCATTCGGGCGCGCCACCCGACAACTTCCTCTGGAGGATGTCCAGCCTCCACTGCATTCGTTCGCGCTCGGCCAAGCCCGCAAGAAGAAGGGAACACACGCCAAGCAACACCGAAAAGCGGAGCAGGAGTTTGAGCTTGCTCACAAGTGCCCCCCCCGGGGCCATACCCCCGTCTCTGGTAGAGTATGGCCTCCCCAGCCTCCGGCGCAACGTTCAAGTGAAAGCCGCGCCGTCGCCATATACTCGACCCACTCCATCAGGAAGCCTCCCCGGGCCACGGCCGCGGCCGAAATCGATCATGCTAGACTTCTGTGGGAATGTTTTGCGATCTCGAAGTTGCCTGGTAATCGGGGACTCCATGAACTTCACCAAACACGGCGCCGTCATGGTGCTTTTCCTCTGCAGCCTGGCAGGCTTGGGAATCTTGTTCGGTTTCCAGGCGTCCACCACGGTCTGGCCTCCCCCGGTACAACAAGTGCCCGACGTTGCGCCCGTCCTTCCTGTCGCGGATGCCCTGGAGACTTTTTATTTGCCGCCCGGCTACAAACTGGAAGTTGTCGCCGCCGAGCCGTTAGTACGAGAGCCGATCATCATGGACCAGGACGCCGACGGCCGCCTCTACGTCGTCGAGATGCCCGCCTTCGGGTTCGATGACGACATGCAGAATTCCATGGACCCGATATGTGAGGTTGTTGTCCTGGAAGACACGGACAATGACGGGCGCATCGACAAACGCACCGTGTTCATGGAGAATCTCATCCTGCCCCGCGCGATCAAGGTTCTGGCGGATGGCGTTCTCATCGGCGAGCCGCCGAATCTGTGGCTGATGCGTGACACAGACGGCGATTTAAAGGCCGACACCAAAGAGTTGGTCAGCGACACCTACGGCCGCCGCGACGGCAACCCGGAACACAATGCCAACGGCCTCTATTGGGGCATGGACAACATCATCTACACCGCCGAGCAGACCTGGAACCTGCGCCTGAAGAACGGCAAGTTTGAAATCCTCGAAGGGCTGAGCCGTGGCCAGTGGAACGTATCGATGGATGATGCTGGCCGCATCTACCGCAACTGGAATGAGCAGCCCCTTTTTGTTGATATCATCCCAACGCAATATTTCGTCAGAAACCCCAACGTTGTGAGGACGCGGGGACTCTATGAAATTCTGATTGAACGGAACGAAACGGCGATCTGGCCGGTACGCCCCACGCCAGGATTGCAACGCGCTTACCGCAAGGGTTTCCTGCGGCCGGACGGCACCGCCACCACGTACGCTTCCTCCGCCGATCCGCTCATCTTTCGCGGAGACAGGTTGCCGGAGGAAGTGCAAGGGGACGCCTTTGTTTCCGACTCTCCCACAAATCTGGTGCATCGCCTGATCATTGACGACGACGGAACCGGACGCTTCAAGGCGCGCGACGCCTATGCCAAAGGCGAGTTTCTCGCGTCCACGGACGAGCGGTTCCGGCCGGTCAACCTTTATTCGGCGGCTGACGGCACGATTTACGTTCTCGACATGTATCGGGGCTTCGTGCAGGACATCGCCTACCAGACCGAATACCTTAACACCTACATCAGGGAGCGAAACCTGCACCGGCCCATCGGTCTTGGACGGATCTATCGCGTGGTGCACGATTCGATGCGACCGGGACCAAAACCCTCCTTGTCAAAAGCGTCTCCGGCCGAGCTTGTGGAAACCCTCTCGCATCCAAACGGCTGGTGGCGCGATACGGCGCAGCAGCTTCTGGTGCAGCGCGGGGAAAAGTCGGTGACTCCGGCACTGCAAAAGTTGGCCGCCGGCGCCCCGGACTATCGCACCAAGCTCCATGCGCTCTGGACGCTGGATGGCCTTGACGCCACGAACCCAGCGGTCATCGAGCAGGCGCTCAACGATGCATCACCGGACGTAAGGGCGGCCGCCATCCGGCTTTCCGAGCGATGGCTGCGCGAAACGAACCATCCGTTGCAGGCCGTTATTCTCAAGCAAATGGACGATGCGAATTGGATCGTGAGGCGGCAGTTCGCCGCGTCGCTCGGCGAATTGCCGCAAACGAAGAGGGTCGCCCCCATCACGGCGATGCTGCAGCGCTACGGAGACGATGCGATCACGGTGGACGCGGCGATCAGCGGCTTGGCCGGACAAGAGCGTGACACGCTCGACCGCCTATTACAGAGCAAGGTCGCCGAACAACAGGCCGAAGCGGTTACCATGCTCGCCGCCACGGTAGCCAAGTCGCGAGACGAGCCGGGCACACAACGGATTTTCGACCTGGCCACCGCATCCAATCAGGACCAGTGGCTGCGTGAGGCTCTCCTTCGGGGAGTGGAAACCGGCCTGAGCGAGGGCGGCGGGGGCTTTGGTGGCGGATTTCCGAGGCGTCCGCCCAGCCGTTTCGCTTTGACACGCGAGCCGCAAGCGCTAACCACGTTGGCCGCTGGTTCCGGGGAATTGGCCGAGACCGCCAGGCAGATCGTGGAACGCATCACATGGCCGGGCAGGCCCGCTCCCGTCAACACCGGGCGGCGTCTCACACCCGAGGAAGAAACACGCGTAGCCACAGGCGAGCAACTCTACCTAAATTATTGTGCCGGCTGCCACCAGCCGGACGGTCGAGGCCAGCAGAATGCCGCATCGAACCTTGTGACATCGAAGATTGTCGCCGGGAATCCCCAGGCCAGCATGCGAGTGCTGCTGAGTGGTATGGAAGGCGCGCAGGGTCTGATGCCCCCGCTCGGGCCGACCTTAAATGATGAGCAGATGGCCGCCGTGCTCAGTTACATCCGGCGCGCCTGGGGCCACACCGCCGCGCCGGTCAGCCCCGCCGAGGTGCAGGAAACACGTGGCGTGACCTCGCTCCGGAAAGACCCTTGGACCCTCGAGGAGATCGAGCAGTTCGCCGCCGGCGCCCGTTTCCGCGGCGGGGCGTTGCAGTAAGCATAGGGATCCGAACGCGCCCTCGACTGAGAAAGGGGCACCGGAGGGGTGCCCTCCTCACTCTTCGCGCAGCGCAAACGTGAACAGCGAGCTGCCCGACGCAATCGAGACGTACTGCTTGTTGCCCGCCTTGTACGTCATCGGCCCCGCGGAAATCTGGCCGCCGAGAGTCACCCGCCACAGCATTTCGCCGTTACGGGCGTCGAGCGCATAGAAGTATCCTTCGCGACCGCCGGTGAACAGCAGGTCGGACGCCGTCGTCAGCACCCCGCTGTCGGTGACATCGGCCATCTTGAATTCCCACTCCATCGCCCCGGTCTTCGGATCAAAGGCACGAACGGCCCCCGATGCCGCATCGCCCCAGGTGTTGATCGGGCCGCGGCGGAGGGACGGCACACTCGTGCGAAGGTAGCCGCTGGTGTACATGCGCCCTTCAACATAATCCGTAGGCCGCCGGCTGTAGATGGTTGAATAGTTCACCCAAGTGGAAACGTAAAACAGGCCGGTGCGGGGATTGTAGGATGGCGAGTACCAATTCGTCGTCCCCTGGACGCCCGGAAAGATCTGCAAACCTTCGCTCGTCAGAGCCTTCGCGGGATCAGGGATCGGCCTTCCCTTCTCATCGAGTCCTTTCGCCCACGTCACTTTGTCGATCAGCTTTCCTTGCAGAAATTCCCCCGTGGCCCGGTCCAGCACATACCAAAAGCCGTTGCGATTCGCCCACAGCATCAGGTTTCGCGGCCGGTCTTTCCACTCCATATCCACCAGAACGGGAATCTGAACAGAGTCATAATCCAATTCATCATGCGGCGTAAACTGAAAGTGCCACTTGAGCTTTCCCGTGTCGGCGTCAAGGGCGATCACACTGTCGGTGTAAAGGTTGTCGCCCTGGCGGACGTACTTGTCGTAGTCAGGCCCGGGATTGCCAACCCCCCAATAGGTCAGGTTCAGAGCCGGATCGAAGGATCCCGTGACCCAAACAGAGCCGCCTCCCCGTTTCCAGGAGTCGCCTGCCCAAGTTTCGCTGCCTACCTCGCCGGGTCCGGCGACCGTGTAGAAGCGCCATACTTCCTTGCCAGTCTTCGCGTCATAGGCCGCCACGAAGCCCCGAATGCCGTACTCGCCTCCCCCGACGCCGACAATCACTTTGTCTTTGATGACCAGCGGTGACACTGTCGCGGAGTATCCCGCTTCGGGGGCGGCGAACGGTGTGTCCCAGAGAACGGTCCCCGACCTAGCATCCAGCGCGATCAGGCGGGCATCTACCGTCGCCACGAACAACGTGTCTCCAAGGATGCCGACACCCTTATTCACGTTGCCGCAACACAGCCGCGCTTCGGGTAACGGCCGGTGATCGTAGGTCCAGAACACACGGCCTGAAGCGGCATCCAGCGCCACCACGTTGGAAGGCGGCTCGGTCAGATACATCACGCCGTCGACGACGAGCGGCGTCGTCTCGAACTTTTCCGTCGAGCGGCTTTGATGCACCCACTCCAACTGCAGGTTCTTCGCATTGGAGGGTGTAATCTGATCGAGCCTGCTGTAGCGCTGGCTCATGTAAGTGCCGGAATAAGTAAGCCAGTTCTCTGGCTCGTCCGCGGCCCGAAGGAGCCTCTCGTAGGTGACTTGCGCCTGCAAACTTGCGGCCAGCAGAAAACAAACAACCAGCTGCCTCATCGATGACCTCGCAGCGAAACGAGATAGGTGATGAGATCGGAAAGCTCCTGCGTGCTGAACTTACCTTGGTAAGAAGGCATGGGAGAAGCCGCCTCGACCTCGAGGCTGCGCAGTTTGTCCTTCGGCAGCGCTACCAAACGGTCTTCGGAATCCATGAGCAGGATGTAGTGGGTGTCTTCGTTCATCCGCCGCCCAGTGATGGCCTCGCCGTCTCGCGTTACCAGCTTCACCAGCCGGTTCACCACGAGCACTCGCGCGCTCGGATCCAGCACCGACTGCTCGATATCCGCCGGCCGCCGGATCGCGCCGATTTCATTGAGATTCGGCCCCAGTCTCCCGCCGCGCCCGTGGACACTATGGCACTGCAGGCATCCACCCTTCCCCTCGAACAGGGCTTGGCCTCGCGCGGCGTCCCCTTCGCCCGATTGCCGGGGCGGCGTGGCGCTCAGCGAGCGGAGGTAGGCAACCAGAGGCCTTATCTCAAAGCGTGAGAGATTGGAAGGCGGCATGGCGGTGTTGGGAATGCCTTCGGTGATGATCGTGGCAAGGTCCCCATCCGACGACGCCCGGCGGAACTGGCCGCGGCTCAAATCAGTGCCGTCGATGGCGTTGCCCTCCGGCCCATGGCAGGAGGCGCAGGCATCGCGGTAGAGCAACGCACCGCTTTCGATATCCTCGGGAGAGTAGTCGTGCTGGGCGGCAGCGGGTATCGCCGCCAGCAGCAAAGTCACGATGCCCCCGAAGACTCTCAGCTTCAACCGCATGGAATTTGCCGCCTAGTCTAACACGAGTTCCGAAGAGATCGATCAGGTCGCGCTCTCAAGGTCTGCGCAGCGCTGTCAGAGACTACCTGCATTGAGATCCTGCCTCAAATCGATCCAATCTGATATCGTGAATCGCTATGAAGAGACGACACCTTCTGCCGGCCCTCGCGGCCGCGCCGGTTGCTTTTCCCCGATCCCTGGCAGCCCAGGAAGCGGGTAACTTTGCGATCACCTGGCGCGATATCTACGCCAAGCATTGGGTGGACGAAAAGGAATACACCTTGGCCGTGCTGGAAGCGATGCCGCCCGAGGGGTTCGACTTCAAACCGAACCCCGTCCAGCGTAATTTCGGGGATCAACTTCGCCACCTGGCCTACGCCAATGTCGTATTTTTCAACCAGTTCAAACTCATCCCTATCCCGAGCCCGCCGCTTGCTGCCAACGTGAAGGAGTTGGACGAGATCGCAAACCCCACCGACAAGGAATCCGTCCGCAAGTTCGTATCTGCTTCGTTTGATTACGTCTCCAGCGTTCTTGCGAGGCTCACCGCAGCGGAGCTGACAAGCACGGGCTATACGATTCGGGGGCCACACTCGGGCACTGACGTTCTCCTGCGCGCCTATACGCACACGGCGCACCACCGCGGACAGGCGATCGTGTATTTGCGCGCCAGAGATATCGCGCCCCCGGCGTGGAAGTTTGAGCCGGCCTAACGAGAATGTGCAAATCGCTCCGCTCGGGGGGAATGCAGACTCCGTCCCTCAATCGCCACTGAGTCCTCATGGCTTGCCTTCTCGAGTTCCGGCGTCGAAATCACTCCCGCACATCGAACTTCACACCCTGCGCCAAGGGAAGATCATCGCCCCAGTTCACTGTGGTCGTCTGCCGCCGCATGTAAGCCTTCCAGGAGTCGCTGCCCGCCTCGCGGCCGCCGCCGGTTTCCTTCTCGCCGCCGAAGGCTCCGCCGATCTCCGCGCCCGACGTTCCGATGTTGATGTTCGCGATGCCGCAATCGCTGCCCTCCGCGGACAGAAACCTCTCTGTATGTTGCAGGCGCGACGCAAACAACGCCGAGCTAAGCCCCTGCCGCACGCCGTTGTGCCGGAGGATTGCTTCATCAAGATCCTCGAACTCCATCACATATAAAATGGGCGCGAAGGTTTCCTGCTGCACGATTTCCATTTCGGGTCGAGCTTTCACAATGGCCGGCTCGACAAAATATCCTTTGCGATCCAGACGCCTTCCTCCCGTGAGCAGTTCTCCGCCCTGCGCTGCCGCGTCTTCGAGCGCCTTCTGCATGGCGTCCACCGCGCCCGCATCGATGAGCGGCCCCATCAGTGTTCCGGGATCCAGGGGATCGCCGATGGCAATCGACTGATACGCGCGCACGAGGCGGGCTGTAAAGCCAGCGGCAATTCCGCGGTGGAGGAACAGCCGCCGCGTAGTGGTGCAGCGCTGGCCGGCCGTCCCGGCGGCTCCGAAGGCAACGGCTCGCAGAGCAAGATTCAGATCGGCGTCGTCCATGACGATGATGGCGTTATTTCCGCCCAGCTCCAGCAGCGACCGGCCGAGCCTGCGCGCTACCGCTTGGCCGACCTGCCGTCCCATCCGGGTGCTGCCGGTGGCGCTGATGAGGGGAATCCGCTCGTCGTTGATGAGCGCTTCGCCGACGGTGCCGTCGGTTCCGATTGCCAGGCAGAAAACACCTTCGGCGCCGTGCTCGGCCATCACACGGTTGCAGATGTGCTGCACGGCAATCGCGGTCAGCGGTGCTTTGCGGCTGGGCTTCCAGATCATCGTGTCGCCGCACACCGCCGCGATCATCGCGTTCCAGGCCCACACGGCGATTGGAAAGTTGAATGCGGTAACAATACCGATCGGCCCCAGCGGATGCCACTGCTCGTACATGCGATGGCGGGGACGTTCGCTGTGCATCGACAGACCGTAGAGCTGCCTGGAAAGCCCGACGGCGAAGTCGGCCATGTCAATGGCCTCCTGCACTTCACCTTCGGCCTCGCTAACGATCTTTCCCACCTCCAACGCAATCAGCTGTCCCAGGGCCGTCTTGTGTTTGCGCAATTCCTCGCCGAGCGCGCGGACCACGGCGCCGCGCTGCGGCGCGGGGACCATCCGCCACGAACGAAACCGCTGCTGCGCCACCTCGACAACCCTTTCGTAGTCCTCACGGCTCCCTTCGAGCACCGTCGCAATAGGCCCCCCGGTCGCGGGAGAGACACACGACAGTTCCCCGCCCGCCGGGGCTGCGATCCACCCTTCGCCGCAGCATCCTGAATTCCGCGCACTCAATCCGAGGCCCGCCAGAATGCTCGGGGCGTTCGGCGGCGTGGATTGTCTGTTCGATAGGGGCATACCTGGCTCCTTGGACGGGACGTCCCTTTGAATATAGAGGGATTGGCGGAGCCAGCGCTCTCCAGCCTAGGCCAACCTCGGACATATACCGGGACATGTTGCGCTCGTTGGCTCAAGTCGTAGACTAGAGCTATGGGTTCGAGAAACATGACGGTCGTGGCCGTCGCTGCTTTGCTTCTCTGTTGTCCCAGCTGGTTGCGGGCGCAGGAGGCCGATGCTTCGCCGGAGGCGCTGCGGGGCCTCGATGGCATCGCGGTCTTGGTGCACCCTCTGGGCGAGAAACTTCACATGGCGGGCCTCCGTGAAGCAAGACTGCGGGGGATCAGCGAGGCCGGGCTGAAGGAGGCTGGGATTCGCGTCCTGCATGAGGGCGAGGATGTTCCCGCCGGCGTGCCCGCGATCGAAATCACCCTGACCGGGGTGAGAGAGCCGCAGGGAACGTTTTACGTTTTCGACCTCGATTTCAGGTTGCGCCGTGGATCCCTGGTCCGCCGTGGCCAGGCGGAAGGGCCCGACGCCGGCTGGCGCCGGCGCTGGAACGGCATGGTGGCGGTGAACAGGCTCGACCAGGTTGACGGGCAGTTGCGCGTCTTGTTGGGGGAGTTTGCGAGCGTCTACCGGTCGGTCAATCGGCCGCGGCCCAAAACCGCCCCAGAGTAGTTCCGACGCTGCCGCCATCCACCCCCACGGAGACCGGGTTGGGCTTGCCTGGCGGCAACCCCGCCGCCGTCCCGCAAGGTGTTTAGTCAAATGATGTTACGCCGCAAGCTTCGCCGGGAAATTGAAGGGAAAAGAGGACCTCTAGACCCGCATGACCCTATAGACCGCACTGGTCACCCTGTGCAACAATATGGCGACTGTTAGCCCGAAGTTGCTGAACGGCCCGTTGTCGACCGCTAACGGCGCGGCAGGGAAGTCCAGACAGTTTTCCCGGCGCTTCGAACGGGTCAGCAATACCGTGGTCAGGCGACAGCGAGTTGTTTCAGGAGTTTACTTTCGTGAGAGAGAAGGGCGTTGTCAAATGGTTTAACGCCGCCAAGGGTTATGGATTCATCCAGCGCCCCGGTGGAGATGACGTTTTCGTGCATTTTTCGGCAATCGACGGCTCGGGCTATCGCAAGCTCGAGGAAGGCGATGCGGTCGAGTTCGATGTAAAAGAAGGGCCGAAAGGTCCGCAGGCAGCCAATGTGACGGTAGCTTCCGCTGAACCGTCTAGTTGACGAAGAAAACAATCACACCGAGCGTTATTCGGGGGCTTCGACTGCTGTGGCGGCGTTGAAGTCTTTGACGGTGGGGTGTCGGCGGCGAGGGCTGTGATCACAGTCTGCGAGGATCGTTTCGATTCTTCGTCTTCACCGCCTTGTTGATCCGGCTTCACGGGCCGGCAAAACAGCGCATCCCGAAGGGTGTGCTGTAAGGGCGGTCTTCCTTCGCGAAGACACGCGCAAAGGCGAGGACAACAAGGTTGATACAACAGAGGAGACGAGGGTGGCGAAACCTCATACTCACATTCGCCGCGGTGCTGCTGCTGAGTTGGGGCTGCTCTGGCGCACGCGAGCCCAAAGCCACCGAGGAAGACTTGGTGCGGACGCCCACAGCGGAGTCCGATCCCGGCATCTCACTGAACATATCCGTGGGCCTCGTCAGCGGGCGGGTGCTGTTTGAAAACAAATCGGGCGAGACACTCCGCAACATTCTTGTCGTGATGACCGAGGACCCGGGCGACAACGAATTCCGGCACAACATCGGCGTCGTGCCGGCGCTGGCCATGATGCACTTTCTGCCGCGCGTCTTTACCGCACAGAACGGCACAAAACTCGATCCGGCCGTTCACAAGATCAAAACGATCACGGTTTACGCGGATATCAGCAGCGGCCGTGGCCGCTGGTACGGAAGCTACTAGCAGCGATTTTCGAGGGCAGGCGCATCAGGCTTGCCGCGCTCCTCTCTAAACCTTCGTCCCCCGCTTCCAGAAATCATCAAACAAGCTGCGCATCGCCGTGGCCAGGCTCGGATGTTCGAAGACCACGGCCGTGATCTGAGGATGGCTGACGACCGGGTCATCAAGAGAGATCATGCCTCGTTGATTGTCGAAAAGCGCAAGCTTCAGGGGCAGGTCGGACGACAAGCGCACTTCCGCGCCGGCCTCCTTCAGAGCATTAAGCGAACTTTGCTCCTTGATCGCTGCATCGAATAGCAGGCGGCATCGGAGTCCTTTGTCCAGCAGCCGGGCCACTAGCGGTTCCCGCGCTGGGTCCACGGCATAGGGCGGCCGCGCAAACTCGAGATACTCCTCGTGGCTTTGCAGCAGAAGCCGCCGGTACTCCTCGCCGATTTGCCCCGTATCCGCCACGATACGAAGATAGTCCAGCGTACCCCGGCCGCGGTTGCCGTTGGCGTACACCTCGGCAAGATCCGCGGTCAGCAAATGCGCCAACCCGTGGCGATCCTGCCACTCGCGCTCAAAAGCCTCTTTCTTTCGTGAGAGGTAACTCTGCAACGCCATCTGCGGCTCGACGGCGGAAAACTCCTTGGCCTTGCCCTGCACAACCTGCACAAACCCCTTCTCCACCAGGCTGTCGAGCACTTCGTAGATCTTCTGGCGCGGAATGCGCGCCCGGCCGGCCACCTCCAGCGCCTTGAAGCGGGGATGTCCGATCAAGACCAGATAAGCGCGGGATTCATAGGTGTTCAAACCGATGTGTTGCAGCCGCCGCAGCTGAAGTTCGTGTTCCACTTTCTTTACAAGGTAGCACGGCGACCGCTCGCCGGCGGGCACCCGTAAACGCCTAATTACAGGGCTCCGCTGTCATCCAGAGAACCTTGGGCGGGGGCCGCTGGGAATGTTCACGCGTGTGCCGAGATACAATGAACGAAGGCGACACGCTGAGCGAAGGCGGTCCGATGGCGAAGACACGGTGGGAAAGGATCCCGATTCGCAGTATGTCGGGTTGCGCGGCGGCCACCAACGGCCGGGAAAACGCTCAGGCGAACACGCTGCCATGCCCCCGTCCGGCAGGGCCATAGGCGCGGAAATCCTGACGAAGGAGTCGAGAACTGCGAAATGCCCTCCCTTCAGAATCTTCCCAAGACTCTCGGTGAGCTGCGCCGCAGCGGCGACTTCAGCGAGGAACGAATCCGCAACCGCTCCGTCAAAGACGAGATGCGCCAGAACCTGATCTGCCGTTTGGAAAAGGGTGAAGCGATTTTTCCGGGCATTGTCGGGTACGAGGATACGGTCATCCCGCAAATCGTGAACGCGGTCCTCTCGCGCCACAACTTTATCCTGCTGGGTCTAAGGGGACAGGCGAAGAGCCGGATTCTGCGCCAGCTTACGTCGCTGCTCGATCCGCTGTTGCCGTGCCTGGCGGGAACGGAGATCCACGACAACCCCTACAATCCCCTCTCCCGGGCGGGCCGGATGCTGGTCGACGAATGCGGCGACAACGCTCCCATCGCGTACCGCACGCCCGATGAGCGCTATGTGGAGAAGCTTGCCACGCCTGATGTCACGATCGCCGACATGATCGGCGACGTCGACCCGATCAAAGCGGCGCGGGGCCAACGCGACCTCTCTGACGAGCTGACGATTCATTTCGGTCTGCTGCCTCGCGCCAACCGGGGGATTTTCGCCATCAACGAGCTGCCGGACTTGATGGGCAAGATTCAGGTGGGCCTGTTCAACATCATGCAGGAAGGCGACGTGCAGATCAAAGGCTACCCTCTCCGCTTGCCCCTGGACGTGATGCTCGTCTTCACCGCCAATCCCGAAGACTACACGGCCCGGGGCAAAATCATTACGCCCCTGAAAGACCGTATCGGCAGCGAGATTCGCACCCACTACCCGCTTGCGGTCGAGCACGGCATTGCCATTACCAAGCAGGAGTCCTGGGGATCGCGGCCCTCGGGCAGCCGGGAATTCTCGATCCCGGGGTTCATCCGTGAAATCATCGAGACCGTCGCATTCGTGGCTCGCGAAGACAAGAAGATCGACAAACGCTCGGGTGTTTCGCAGCGGCTGCCCATCTCGTGCATCGAGAACGTCATCTCGAACGCCGAACACCGCGCCTTGACGGCTGGCGAGAAGCTGGTCGTGCCTCGCGTGAGCGACGTCTACGCTGCTCTTCCGTCGATTACCGGAAAGTTCGAGCTGGAGTATGAAGGGGAGCTGCGCGGCGGCGATGCCGTGGCCCGCGATCTCATTCGGGGCGCCGTCGCTAAGGTGTACGACCGCTATTTCCACGGCGCGAACGTGGCGCCGATTGTGCAGTGGTTCGAGCTGGGTGGCTCGCTCAAGGTCGGCGAAGGCGAGGCCGCGGCCGAGGTCGTCGAGGAACTCCAGACGATTCAAGGGCTGCTCGAAACCGCCGAGGCGGCCGTGAAGGACATGGAGGGCGACAAAACGCCGGAGTTACTAGCGTCCGCCGGAGAGTTCCTGCTCGACGGCCTCTACGCGCACCACCGTATCAACCGCGACGAAGAGCTGGGTTACGTGGCCGAGCCGAAGAAACGAGAGATGCCGGACCATCCGGACCTCCCGTCGCGGCGCGCCCGCAGGCAATACAACTGAAGACGGGGACCCTTCCCGGCAATCATGAAGTTCATCAAGTATTCGCGCTACACGGGCGGCGATCTCGGCATCAGCGCCGAAGATCTGATGCGCGCTCTTTCCGATTACTTCCTGCAAAGCGGCTTCGAGGGAGATTCCCTGTACTTCTCCGAGATGGGGCAGCAGACCGTCGATGAGCTGCAGGAGGCAATCCGGCAGGCGCTGCAAACCGGTGAGCTGTTCGACGATGAAAACCTTGAGCGCATGATGCAGCAGCTCGAGCAGATGTCGCCCGATGAGATGCAGCAGCTCATCGACCGCCTGACGGAAAAGCTCGCCGAGGAAGGCTACGTCACCGTTTCCAATCCCCGGGAAAGCGGAGAGCCGCGCGTCGGCAAAAAGCCCCAGGGCGGCGCCGGCAGCGACGAATCACGCCAGCGGATTCAGTTTGAAGTCACCGACAAGAGCCTGGACTTCCTCGGCTTCAAGACACTGAAAGATCTGATGGGGTCGCTGGGCAAGTCCAGTTTGGGAAGCCACAGCACGCGCGAAATGTCAACCGGCGTCGAAACATCGGGGTCCGTCAAACCCTACGAGTTCGGCGATACGCTGAATCTCGATATCAGCCAGACGCTCTTCAGCGCCATCAAGCGGCAGGGTCTGCAATCACCCGTCGAGCTGGAGTATTCGGACCTCATGGTGCGGCAGTCGGAATATCAAAGCTCCTGCGCCACTGTGCTCATGCTCGACTGCAGCCACAGCATGATCCTCTATGGCGAGGACCGCTTCACCCCCGCCAAGAAGGTCGCCCTCGCCCTCTCGCATCTGATTCGCACGCAGTACCCGGGCGACTCACTCAACCTGGTGTTGTTCCATGACTCCGCCGAAGAGCTGCCGCTGAGCCAGTTGGCCCGCGTCAAGGTCGGGCCTTTCTACACCAACACCCGCGAAGGCCTCATCATGGCGCAACGCATCCTGCAGCGGCAACGCAAAGACATGCGGCAGATCATCATGATCACTGACGGCAAACCCTCGGCGCTTACCCTGGAGGATGGGCGCATTTACCGCAACCCCTTCGGCCTTGATCCCCTGGTCATCAGCCAGACTCTCGAGGAAGTTCACAAGTGCAAGCGCCAGGGCATCCTGATCAACACATTCATGCTGGCGCGCGACCACGCTCTCGTCCAGTTCGTCCAGAAGGTGACCGAGATCTGCCGCGGCAAGGCCTACTTCACCACCCCCTACACACTCGGCCAATATCTGCTGATGGACTACATGAACCGCAAGACGCGAATGGTGCACTAGCCCGGCATGCACCGATAACACCACGGCCATAGATACTACCGATCCCGCAACGCGCCCGCGACCGCCAGGAAAAGCGTAACCTTCTGAAACCACACTGCCTTAGCCGTTCTGCCTGGCCGATTGGGAGCCCGGTTGAGCAGGCGACTTGCCTGACATATCAGATTTTATATTGACATAACACTACGTTAATAGTATATTTGGCGACGACTGTAGTTATAAGCGCTTTCAGTGCTCAGGGGAGGTCGCAAATGAAGAGAAGGCGAAGTCTATTCTGCAAGACTCTTTTTCTGCTTACGTTTTCCTGTCTTTGCGGGCAGGCCCAGGATGTGGGCCGCATATCCGGAACAGTGCAAGATCCCACTGGCGCCGTGATTCCGGGCGCTGTCGTCACGGCCACGGAGGCCGGCACCGGCTTCAGCCACAGAACTGTTGCCAGCGCGGCGGGCATTTACGTCTTTCCGTCGCTAAGGCCCACCGTCTACGCCATTGGAGCAGAAGCAGCTGGCTTCCGGCGCTACAGCCAGTCCGGCGTCGAAGTAGCGGCCAGCGCCAGGATCACACTTAACCTGGTCCTGCAGCTTGGGGAGGTTACCGAGCTTATCGAAGTGCAGAGCAATGCTGTGCAGGTCAACACAACCAGTTCGGAGCTAAGCGAGGTCGTGGACCGCGCCCGCATTGTCGAGCTGCCGCTCAACGGACGGAATGTTCTGCAGTTGACGGCCCTGGTGACCGGAACGGTGGTCCGGGGCATCAGCAGCGAATCCGCCAAGGCCATTCCAGGCGGTCTGGAGCTGTCGGCGAATGGTACGCCCGGCGGCCAGCAGACCTCTTACAAACTGGACGGGGCCAACAACACCGACATCTACTTCCAGCGCAGCAATACGTTCCCTTTCCCGGATGCCGTGCAGGAGTTCTCGATTCAGACCAGCAACTATTCCGCCACTACGGGCGGTAACGCCGGCGCCATGGTCAACGTCGTCACCCGCTCGGGAACGAACGAGTTCCATGGCGGAGCGTTTGAGTTCGTGCGCAACCGCAGGTTCAACGCCCGCAACTTTTTTGCGAGCGACGTGGACCAGCTCAAACGCAACCAGTTCGGCGCGTTTGTGGGCGGCCCTATCGTAAGTAACAGGACGTTCTTCTTCTTCGGCTGGCAGCAAAACCAGCTTCGGGATGTTCGCAACGCGCTGACGGCTTTTGCGCCGACCGTGGACATGAAGAATGGTAACTTCTCGACCTGCGGCGGTCCCTGCGGCGACGCGCGCCTTCCCCAACTGAAGGACCCATTGGGCGGCACATTCACAAACAAGCAAATTCCGGTCACTCGCTTCGATCCTGCGTCGGTGAATGTGGCGAACCGCATCCCGGATGTCGGCGGAGACGGATTCATGACGATTCCGCGGCCCCTCAACCAGCATCAAAACCAGTTCGTCACGCGGGTCGATCACATGGCCACGGAGAACGACCGGATCAGCGGCCGCTATTTCATCGACCACTTTGAGAACGCGGGGACGTATGATCCGAGTAACCTTCTCTCCTACCGCGGCCCGACGCTGGCTTCCCGGGTGCGGAACCAGAATGCCATGGTCGGCTGGCAAAAGACCTTCAGCCCCACCGTGTTGAACGATTTCCAGTTCTCCTACGCAAAAAACCACGCCGCCCGCGGTCCGTACTTCGATGGCGTGCCGAGCATGCAGGAGCTGGGGGTGCGCCTGCCGATTTACCCGACCCTACCGTCGATTTCAGAGATCAACGCAGTCGATTTCTTTCGGATCGGCGACAACCTGGAAGCACAGTTCCCGCGTGACAGCTTCACATGGGCGAACCGGACGAGCGTGATCCGGGGCAGCCACTCGATGCAGTTCGGAGGCGAGTGGGCCTTCCAAAGAGTGCAAATCATCAACGAGTTCCGTCGCGCCGGGCACTTCCAATTCGACGGGTCAGCGACGGGGCTGGCGCCCGCTGACTTCTTCCTCGGAACCCTCTTCAATTTCGATCAGGGAACGGGTGAATACAAAGACTTCCGGGCCAACCGCCTTGGCTTCTATTTCCAGGATGACTGGAAGGCGGCTTCACGGCTGACCATCAACATCGGTGTGCGGTACGAACCCACGGCGCCCTGGAAAGAGATTGAGGGACGATTTGAGTCCTTCCGCATAGCCAATCTCGAAAACGGCGTGCAGACCTCGCAATTCACCAACGCACCGGTAGGCATTCTGTTCAAAGGTGACCCTGGCGTATCCGACTTGAACGGCACCAAGGCGGACAACAACAACTGGAGCGGCCGGTTTGGTTTCGCCTACGCTCTGACGGCCGACGGCAGGACAAGCCTGCGCGGTGGCGCAGGCATGTTCTATGACGTCCAACAACTCGGCGAGTTCGGCAACGGGGCGGTGAATGCACCGCCTTTCAGTCTGCGGCTCAGCGTAAGAAACCCCGAGGGACCCTTTTCAGATCCCTACACGGGCCGCAATGATTTCGACCGGATCACGGTGGACGCCATCGGGTCCAGGGATGCCCCGTTCCCAAGGCCTGTACTGGCGGAAACGTTTGACGATCGGTATGAAACGCCGCTGCAGTATAACTGGAATCTGACGCTGGAGCGGGAGATTCTTACAGACTGGCTGGCGCGCGCGGGCTATGTTGGCTCGGCCTCCAACTACGGCCGGCGTACCTTCCCGTTGAACCCGGCCGATCCTAGAATCGCAACCGGCGGCACCGACGCCCGGCGGATTTTCGCGTACGCGGGGTACGGAAGCGTCACGCAATATGCCGAGGACCGGCGATCCAACTACCACTCCCTGCAGCTCTCGCTGCAGAAGCGCTTTTCCCGAGGCTTCACGTTCCAGGCCAACCATACCTGGTCGAAAGCCCTGGGTACGTACGAAAACAATCCCGTGCCCTGGTTCCTGCCCGGCGGCGACGAGTATACCTACGGTCCGCAGGATATCGACCGGCGGCACCGCTTCGTGATGACGTGGGTTTGGGAGCTGCCGACCACGAACGCCTCGAGCGGGTTCCTGCGCCAGCTGGTCAATGGCTGGCAATGGGCCGGTATCGGACGCTACCAGAGCGGTTCGCCGATGACCATCGAGAGCGGCCGAGACAACTCGCGGGATGGCATCGGCGACGACCGGGCGCAGTTGACGGGCCAGCCGATCGCTCCCCCGGCAGGCTCGGATAAGCGCGTGATTTTCAACGCGGCTGCTTTCGCGCGCAATGACCTCAACACCTTTGGCACACTGGGCCAAGGCTCGTTGACGGGTCCTCATCTCTACAGTTTCGACATGGGGATCTTCAAGAACTTTCGAATCTCCGAACGGATGAACCTGCAGTTCCGCTCGGAGTATTTCAATATCTTCAACCAGGTGAACTTCGCCAACCCGAACACAAACTTCGCCGGCGGTTTCGGCGTGGCCTCCTCGACGCACAACTTCGCCGGGGATCCGCGCATCCTGCAGTTCGGCTTGAAGCTGACTTTCTAAAGGTTGTAGCACACGGCCCGCTACCCCCGGGCCGGCCCCTTCCCGGGCGGCGCCTCTTCTCCCCGAGGAGACGCCGCCCGGGGAACCCCTCTCTCTAGTGGCCGTATTCCCCGGCGCTCCGCCAGCACCTCCTTCCTTTTGCATGGACGGGCGTTTTCGAAGTAGTTTAAAATCGGTAGAGTAGCTTTCCTAAAAAGGGCGTAGCTCAGTTGGTTAGAGCGCTACCTTCACACGGAAGAGGCAGGCCACAGCCTGCTAGTTAAAGCGCCTGAAAACAATAGCTTAGCGTACTTGAGCGGCAATTCCAAACACAGGAGTTGACCGCTTCCATGCAAGATCTATATGCTCGATTCACTCTCGAAAAGCAATACCTCAACAACGTCTCTCCGACCGGTTGCAGGCTATCAGTGGGCCTGGAAGGCCTTCGCGAACACGCTACAAGGTAAGCAGCCTTCGGAACTGACCAAGTCAGCGATCGTTGATCGGATCGCTGAACTACGCTCGCGTGGCTTGTCACCTGTTACAGTCAATACCTACCTGTTTTACCTACCCCCCCGGTGACTTCCTGCGACAAGGCGTCAGCTTCGAGACGGCTGCTTATCCGCCAATGCCGAAACGATCCCTTCCGCCAATCTGATGGGCAAGGCCGCACGTTGGTATACCCATGGTCCAGGTACCGCTCCGCGAGCCGCAGCAGCGATCTGCGAGGAAACGTTGAACGGAGGATCGGTCAGGGCCGGGTTCTCGCCGCGAAGAGTCTGCGGCTTTTTGAGGAAGTGCAAGAGCAACGCAAAGAAATCAGCTCTACCCCTGATCCACCGAAGGAACTTTACGGTGTTCTTCGGTGTCCATGTTAGGGGCCACAACTTGATACAAAAGACCGGACAGCTACCATGCAAAAGTGGACGTGGTTTTTGATTGCCGGTGCCCTTCTTGCACAGTCCTGCGGTCCGCATCGGCCTTTGCCAAAAGGCGTGACTTGGAATCCCGAGTCCGCCACCTTTGCCTGGTGGGGAGGGAAGGTAACTCTACCGATCGGTTTCACCTATCAGGTAGACCACGGAGGCGACACGTTCGAAGGGCACTTCACGTCAGCCGATGGAAAGCTCGTCATTCGTCATGACATTGGGGGATATGCTGGCGCATGGGCCAGCAGGGACAATGCGTTCTTCTTCCGTGAGGACGTAATCGACGGTGCCCGAGTGTGGATTGCCAAACGAGATTGGCCGGATGGAAAAGGAAAGGGGGGCCACACCACGCTTGTAGCAGTGACCTTTCCAGATTCCGGCTGCGCAAATTTCTTCGTGGAATCCTCTAGGCCTGAAGACGCGACACCAGTCGATTTCATCGCAAGCAGTTTCCGCCCCACCGTTCGAACCGCACCTGGCTCTTTCTGCCGCTGAGTAGCGGACTTCACCACGATCCACCGCGCTACCGAGTCATTATTCGAAAAGCAGGCATGGCCAATTCTCCCGAGAGCCGTAGCTACCCAATGGCACTTGATTTTTCGGTTTCGGGAATGAGTTCCTGGCGGACTGCCGCAGTTGCAGGGAGAGGCTTGCACAGAGCTTTGGAAGCCAACTGGGACCGGAGTGTTATCGGCGCACGCTCAGCCGGATCGAAAACGACCGATGGGACCAGAGCGAAATACCTCTTACCTAGAACATTCGCTCTGTGATAGAGTGCTTAGTAAGCCGTTCAAAACGCTAGTTTTGCGGGCGCGTAGCTCAGTTGGTTAGAGCGCTTCCTTCACACGGAAGAGGTCCGGGGTTCGAGTCCCTGCGCGCCCACCATTCCTCCAACATATCCAGGCTCTTCCGCTCGGGCCGGCCGCAATGATAGCTGTGCTCAAACGCCCGCCAGCCGTACGGTGGCTGCGCCCTTTCTCCGCCCGTTAGATGAAGTGATAGGAAATACCCGCGAAGGGCCGTCGATCTTCGCAACGGCCTGTCCGCGCCTTCGAATCGTGTCCCTCGGCGCGCCGTTTGAGAATACTCAACGCCTTCTTTTCTTGGTCAACCTTTGGAGCAAGCACCCTCGCAAGGGTCACGCGGCCCTCGCTGGGGAATACCTGTCCAGGCTCTCCGCGTTTCGCTCTACAAAATCCGGTAAAGCGAAGGACCCTGTGGTTCTGCAAAAAGTAAGGCAATCTACTTGAAAGGTTTCATTCTATGAAATAACAATTCTTGGTTGACGTTTTTCATAAGGAAAAGGTAACATCCCTGGTGTAACAAATATGAAATAATCCTGCCGGCGGCAAACAAGCCCGGAAAATCGTAACGTGCTCTACTTCCCGTTCTTCTGCCGAGCGACCAAAACTCAGGCTCTATTTCATCTTTGCAGGAAGAGTTTTCGATGGAACAGACCGCTGTCACCTCCGTTCGTTCCTACCTACATTCAGAGTTTCCCGGCGTCAGCGTGGAACTCTCTCCCGAGGCCGCACAAGGGAAAAAGAGCCGGACCGAGTTTAACTTTATGGCGACGATGTTTAGGCTTACCGGCGTGGAACGAGTGTTGTACGTAAGTGATGTTCTGCTCGACGACCGCACAGAGCAACATATAGAAGCCTTGTTGCGTCAGCATGACATCGCGCGGGAACTATGGGAAGTCGGAAGTCATCCCTTGCTGCTAACCCCACGCGGCCCGGTCCTCATCTTGGAATGGATCGGCCCACTCGAGCTTACCGAGGGAGATATCCACTTACACACGCCGACCAGTGGCGGCGTGTACCTGCTCGCCGAGCCTCTTGAGGACGAGCGCTGGCTATCCTTGTTTGTGGACCGGCACCACTCGCTGAGAAGTCAGTTGCAGCTATTCGCCCGAAAGAAAGAGTTCGGCAAGATTCACTGTTATTTCTTCACCAATATCGACAGTGGTATCCTCGCGCCTGAAATACTGCGCGACCGGATTACGAAGTATATCGCCGCAACTTGCCGAATCGATGATCCTACGGACCCCGACCTCAAACCCCTCAGAGTTAATTTGCCACCCGGGATTGCGGATGCAAGACTTGACCCGCGCGACTAGAGACCTGGCCGCTCCGCGAGGAGGGATCGAGCAGGTTGTGGACCGCTCGATCCCTGTCCGTGATCTCGCCAACGCGGCTGCACACCGAAAGGTTTACGAGAAATCCTTCAGCGATTGTCCGCTTCGAACCACCCGCGCGGTATGGGCCCACGCGGAGTGGTTCTAAGACGAAAGCCCCTTTCAATTAGAACGAGTACTTCAGCCCAAGCTGCATTTGGCGCTGTGAGCCGAAGCCTCCCAGCACTCCTTGCGTGCTGAAGCTTCGTCCAAACGTCGCCGGGGCCGAGAGATTCGCCGCGGGATTCGTGAACTGCGGCGTGTTGAACAGGTTGAACACCTCGTAACGAAATTCCAGCCGCTGGCCTTCCCGCACCGTGAAGCGCTTGAACAACGAAAAGTCCCAGTTGAAAGCGGAAGGTCCGACCAGGGAATTCCGGCCGAGATTCCCAGGGGCGACCGCACCGCCGCCGATAGAAGCAGGGACGGCGAAGGCCGCAATGTCGACCTGCTTGACGGCCGCATTGCCGGGCAGGTCGTAGTTAGCTGGAATCGGTGAGACTCCCGGTACGGCGTTCGGGCGCCCGGTATAGATCCCAAGCGTGGAATGCTGGAGTCCATATCCGCCTGCGTTGCAAGCGCTGCAAATAACGCTGAATGGCGTTCCGGTGCGCATGCTGGTGATCCCGTTGATCTGCCACCCGTCTCCAAGCCAACCGGGAAGTCCGGGCGCTTTCGGGACCTCGAAGATGTAGTAGAAAATGAGGTTGTGGCGCACGTCGTAGTCGGCGGAGGCCCACTGATCGTTGTGATCGGAGGGGAGCTGAAACGCCAGGCTGCCAATGGAGGTGCCGTCGTCCAGGGCGTGCGACCAGGTGTAGTGGGCGCCGAGGCTGAAACCGCTCTCGAACCGCCGTTTCAAACTTACCTGAAGGCCGTTGTAACTGGCGCTGCAGCACGGTTCCTGGTTGGTGATCAGTCCAAAGCCTGGGTAGATCCGAGTCGTTGTACCCGGGATATAGGGGTTGCGTTCCACACCGTAGCCTGGAAGGATGTGCACCGCGCGATTCCCGACGTAGCCCACCTGCAGCACATTGGCCGAGCCAAGCTGCTGCTGCACGTTGAGGCTCCACTGGTATGTGTTCAGCATTTGGTAGTCCCTTTCCATGGCCTGTATATTCGGCACGCCCGACGTGGGACCATTGAAAAGGTCGGGCGTGGGGAACGCCACGAGGTTGGGAGAGTCGATAGCCGTAAGGACCCGGCTAAAGCCGACACTCGGGATATTGGCAGGGAGCCATTGGGGCAGCGAGTAGTTCATAGACGCGAAGAGGATCCCCGCGCCGCCGCGAATCACGGTGCGCTTCGAGGCGAAGGGGGAATACGCAAACCCGAATCGGGGCGAAAAGTTCTTTTTCGGCATGTTCATGATTTGCGTTCCTACAGGGTCGAGCTGGCCCGTCTGAAAATTGAAGTTGGCAAATCTCCCGTGGGACTCCGTCGGGACCGTATCGTACTGATACCGCAGCCCAAGGTTCAGCGTGAGGTTGCTGGAGGCCTTGAAATCATCCTGCACGAAGAAACTCAACGCCGTCCCGCGCATTCCTACTCTGGGCCATCCTTCGGTCCGGACGGAAGCGGGTTTATTTAGCGCGAATTGGGTGAGATTCGTGAAAGTGATGTATCGCTGGAACAAAACCGCCTTGTTGTCCCGATCGCGCCGCGCCTGGCCTCCGAACTTGAGTTGGTGACTGCCCTTCACCCAGGAAAGAGAATCGTAAAACGTGAAGGACGTGTTGCTCACGGGCATGTTCCAAGGACCTGGTCCGATAAACGGCACGCCGCTGCCAACAACCACTTGCGGGAAGTTCCTGACTTCTTCGCTCCCGGCATTTTGTGTCCACGCGCCCATCCGGTTGATGTAGAATGCCGCTTCATTCCAAACCGTCGGCGAAATCGCTCGCGTATAACCGACCTTTGCTGTTTGCACGGTGTTTGGGTTGGGACGGAACTGGTCTTTCGCCACGCCAAAGTAGTTCGCGGCGTAGGTCTTGTCGCCGGTGTGCCGAATGGTCAGCCGGTCGTTAGAGCTGATCTGGTAATCAACCTTCCATGTCCACGCGTTTTCCGTAAGCCTGTTCGATTCCGCGGTGGAATAGGCGCCGATGCGAGGGTCGGTGGTTGAGGTGGGCCCGTTAGGTAAGGGCAGCTGATCGATGGCAGGCCGCAGCACGGGGTCCAGGGTGTCTCGGAAGGCCTGCGTCGGGGTGAAGGTGCTGAAGAATGCCCCCGCCCGTTGCCGAACCCCTTCGTAATTGCCGAAGAAAAACAATTTGTCTCGCACGATGGGTCCGCCCAACGAGCCGCCAAACTGATTGAGCCGATAGGGAGGCTTCCTTGCGGGAGCCACATTGAAGTAGTTGCGCGCGTCCATCACGTCGTTGCGGAAGAACTCGAAGAGCGTGCCGTGGAAGCTGTTGGTTCCCGATTTGCTGATGTAGTTGATCAGCGCGCCCGACGTGGACCCGAACTCGGTGGAGTACGAATCGGTCACCATATTGACTTCCTCGACGGCGTCCATACCGATTTTGTTTAGGCGGCCTCCCCCATAGGGCATGCCGGCTCCGTCGATATCCACCGAGGAAGAGTCGCCGCCATCGACCTGGTATCGTATCCCGGGCTGCTGGATACGGGAGTCGCTCGCGCCGTTTATGTTGGGAGTAGCCCCGGTCATCGACAAGCCAGGGACAACCATCATCAAACGCGTAGCCACACGCCCGTTGACCGGCAGCGTTCGGACCGTGCTGGTGTCGATCACACCTCCCGAGGTCGACGTGGCCGTCTGCACCAGGTCGGCCTGACCGACAACCGTGACCGACTCGGCAATGGCCCCCGGCTCGAGAGTGATCGAAAGATTGACCCGGTCATAGGCGCTAAGGCGAATCCCCTCTTGGACGAACGACTTGAAACCCGTCGTCGAGGCTGTAACTCTGTAGGTGCCCACGGAAAGCAGGGGCGCGATGAAATCTCCACGGGCATCGGTCACAAATTCCACCGCGACCGACGTTCCCATGTTCCGGACCTCGACATTCGCCCCCGGGATGACGCCTCCGGAAGAATCGCTGACCGTACCCAGAATGGTCGCCGTGTCGAGTTGAGCTTGGCAGATCGAACCAAGCCCAAGTAGAAGAATCCCCAATATCAAACAGCGTCTCGCAATCATAGTCCCTCCTTGTCCCTACCCGGAATACGAACGAGCCGGTAGCCGCTCGGCTAACGCCCATCCAAAGCTTCCCTGCTGGCGGAACAAACCGATAGCTTCTGGCAGACTTTTACGGCAAAGGACGGTGAACAGCAACAGCGATTGTTCAGTGTGCAAAACGTTTTAACTGCTAAAATCAGAGGCGGCTCCCCTGGCGCCTCATCATGTGGTTTCTTATCAACGTGTTACCAGCGAGTAGAGCACGTTCTTGCCGACGGATTTGGGGGTCCGGCAAGCCTGGCCGAAAGAGCGCAATTGTTTGCTAGGCGAAACAGGCAAGGCGACCGCCCTGCGCGTATTGCAGCGATACCGGGCCGTAGACCCTCCAAAAGCCGCCTTTGGTCAGACAGGGCAGCGAAGCAGGGCTCGCGTTTGTCGCGCCGCACAGTAAGAACCAGCCGCCCGCCCGGCGGGCCCGGGAGGCCCATTTCACGCCCTCTCTCGATCGGCCTGGGCTGGCCATCGATGATGATCGTAATTCGTAACTGTCTTGTCGCAAAGCCGGGATCAGCGAGCAGGCTTGCCGCCCAGATTAAAGAGGCGGCGGCTGAGCCGCCAGCATCCTCTGGCTACGGGGAAATCCTCCAGGTCGCCTGAAGTTTTCCGCAGGATCGATCACAATGGGGGCATGCCGATGCGCTCAGGAAAAGCCAAGTGGTGGACCGCCTTCGTGTGCTGTCTTCTTGCCCTGGCGGGCGCGAGGCCGTCGCTGCTGCAATCGCAGCAGCCGGCGCAACCCGAAGTACGGCTCGTTCTGCTGATCGCGGTTGACCAATTCCGCTACGACTACCTTACGCGCTTTCGAGGCGATTACAACACGGGTCTCGATCGCTTGCTGCGCCAAGGCGCAAACTACGTCAACGCGCACCTGGAACACTACCCCACGGTCACGGCGCTGGGCCACGCCGCGATGCTCACAGGAGCATTTCCCAAGTCGAGCGGCATTATCGGGAATGACTGGTATGAACGGGAAAGCGGCAGGAACGTTACGAGCGTGTTCGACCCGTCCGCGCAATTGCTCGGAGCATCGCCTGGCGCCGGCTCGTCACCGCGCCGCCTGCTTGTCAGCACGGTGGGAGACGAGCTGAAGCGAGCCAACGGCAGCGCGAAAGTCATCGGCATTTCCTTTAAAGACAGAAGCGCCATTTTGCCGGCCGGACACATGGCCGATGCAGCCTACTGGCTCGACGGCAACAGCGGAAATTTCGTCAGCAGCACCTACTATTTCTCCGCCGTACCGGAGTGGGTCGCTGCGTTCAACAGCACGCGGCCCGCCGACAAGTTTGCCGGGGCCGAATGGCCGACCCCCGCCGGGTTGTTCAAAATGCCGCCTGCGCCTGGGTCGAAGCTCTACAACGAGGTCTATGGAAGTCCTTTCGGCAATGAACTGCTGGAGCAGTTTGTGGAAGAAGCGGTCCGTGCGGAGAGACTCGGCCAGCGCGGCGTTACCGACCTTCTAACTGTGGGCTTCTCGTCGAACGACTCAGTTGGCCACACCCACGGCCCGGATTCCCCACAAGCCCATGCGATCAGCGTGGAAACCGACCGGGTTCTCGGACGGCTTTTCGACTATCTGGACAAATCGGTCGGAATGCGACATGTTCTGGTCGCGCTGACTGCTGATCACGGCGTCATGCCGTTGGCGGAAGACCTGCAGCGGCAAAAAATGCCCGGCGGACGCACGACCAGCCCGGCTCTCTTTGACCCGATCGTGCAGGCTCTGTCCGCCCGCTTCAAACCGGGTCCGTGGCTGGAAGGAACCGCCGGAACGTCACCCTATTTCAACCTAAAGCTCATCCGCGAACGAGGGCTGGATCGAGCCGCCGTGGAGCGCGTAGCCGCGGAAGCAGCCGCGGAGATCCCCAACGTGGCGCATGTCTACACGCGAACTCAACTGCTCCTCGGTCAGACGCCGGACGATCCCGTCAGCAGGAGAGTGGCGGCCAGCTTCCACGCCCGCCGGTCCGGCGATCTGGAGATTGTGTTCGATCCCTACTGGATGCGAGGCGGCTCCGGCACCACGCATGGGACCCCCTATTCCTATGACAGCCACATTCCCCTGATCTTCATGGGCCCGGGCATCGAGGCAGGACGCTATGTTCGTCCGGTCGCGCTGAATGATCTTGCTACAACGCTGGCGACGTTGTTGGACATCGAGACGCCCAGCGGGTCGGCGGGCCGGCCGCTGCATGAAATGATGACATCAGCCGCCGATCGATGATCGCTGGCTGCTTCGCCTCTCTATTCCGGACTCTCCAGGAGTTCGCCGGCAGTCAGCGTGGGGAAAGCCCGAACTTTGCTTTCGCGGTTCTTCACTGCCAGCGCCGCGGCATAGCGGCACGGCACGGGAAGGTCGTGAAGGCGCCAGGATTCCGCCTCGCTGAGGCTGCCATCAACTTGAAGCAGCGCGGCAGTGTCTCCCAGCGACACGCGAAAGCGGCTCAAAGGAAAATAGAGGCCGGCTCCGACAGCCTTCACAAACGCTTCCTTGCGGGTCCAGCAGCGGAAGAAGGCTCGCTGTTGATCCGCAGCCGGAACCTGCTTCAGGTCCGCGCACTCTTCCTTCGCGAAGAAGCGCTGCGCGACGGCGGCCGCATCGCGAAGAGGACGAATGCGCTCCACGTCAACGCCCACGTTGCTATCCAGAGTGAATGCAAGGACACACAGATCGCCCGAGTGGGCCAAATTGAACTGCAGCCGCGAAGACGGATCTTGCAGAAAGGGTTTGCCGTGATCGCCGTACGACAGCTGGATACCCTCCGCCGCCACGCCGAGATATCCCGCGAGCAGTCTCCGCAGAGCGGCGCGCGCCAGTAAATAGCGTTGCCGCAGCGGCCCGAAACGGAATTGCCCGCATCTCTGCCGCTCCTCCTCCGAAAGCAGGGAAAGCGCCCGTCCCTCGGCTTCCGGCTCTGCATCGAGATGCATGCTCCAGACTTGCGTCTCTCGCTCGAGTTCCAGGATGGATGGTTCATGCCCATCCAAACGGGCAGCTCCGGAAGGGATCGGCATTGCTTTCATGGTATCGAAGCCGGGCCGGACAGGCGGCGTCATCCCTCCGCCGCGGGCGCATCAGCGCGCTTTCAAGGAAGACTTTTGCGACCAGCTAGGATCGAGGCTCAAGAACGCCAGCGCGTAGCGCCGGCCCAATTCGCGATAGGCGGGCGAGTCGAAGTGAATGCGATCGCCCTGATCGGCCAGGCGCGCGGCTGATACGAAAGCCGTGAACGGCACGGTCAAGGGAATCGACGCCAGTTGTTCATTGACAATAGCGGACAACGGCCGCTCCGGCAAAAGAAATTCGCCAAGCTGCCCCACAACAACAGGCACGTTCGGCGCCCCAAGTTCCTGCCGCAGCGCGGTCATCATCTTTGTCCATCGCTCGCGATAACTCCGCGCATCGGCTTCCTGCGTGCTGTCGCTTTCACCCTGGTGCCACAGAATTCCCCGCAGAACTCCGGCTTTCCCCGCCGCCTTGGCGCGCCGGACAGCGTCCGCAAACAGTTCACCTTCCGGAGACCACTGCGCCAGCGAACTTCCTCCCATAGCCGCGGGAATCAACCCGATGACGGCTTTCGGGCTTTCATCGAGCAAAGTGCGGGCAAAAGACCTCCCCAGTCCGGCACCGATACGCTCTGGCCGGTCGAAATGCAATGGGTCGGCGGCGGGAACCCATGCGAGTTCCTTGTTGAGCGAGAAGACCCCCGGCACTGGCGTGCGGTCCCCTTCCTCCACCGTGCCCCTCCCAGCCATGTTCGATTGGCCAACCAGCAGGAACAGTTGAAGGTTTTCCGGAGCTGCGGTTTGCGCCGGGGCAACGCCGGCGCCGAGCAGCGCAAGCACGAAAAGACCCGGCAAAACTCGATGTTTCATCGCCAGCAGTCTACCACGGGCGGCAGGCGTCCTAACGCGGCCTACAATCTTTGCCGAGTCCCTGTAGAATGTATGAGGTCGCACTCGCGGGCTCCCGCGGTATTTCCCCCAACAATTCCTTCGGAAGGAGACAACAAACAATGAGCAAGAGGTTATTTCTAGTCTGCGGCGCGCTATTCGTCCTTGGTTCCACGGCCCCGGCGCAAGACGCTTCGCGCATGAGCTTTTTCATCACCAGCGCCGGCCCGGGCAACGGAGCCGCTCTCGGCGGCCTGTCTGGAGCCGATCAGCACTGCCAGTCCCTCGCCAAAGCCGCAGGTGCTGGCAACAAGACATGGCGCGCCTATCTGAGCGCGAGCGCTGCGGGCGGGCAGGCAGCCGTCAACGCGCGTGACCGTATCGGCAATGGCCCTTGGCAGAACGTCAAGGGCGTCGTAGTCGCGCAAAACGTGGCCGATCTTCACAGCGACGACAATAAGCTGAGCAAGGAAAACTCCATCACCGAAAAAGGCGAGGTGGTGAACGGCCGTGGCGATACGCCCAACATGCACGACATCCTGACGGGCTCTCAGGCCGACGGGACGGCCTTCGCGGCCGGCGAAGATCGCACCTGCGGCAACTGGACCAGCAGTGGCGAAGGCAGCGCCATGGTGGGCCACCACGACCGTCAGGGCGGCGGACCAGCGCCGACCTCCTGGAACGCCTCCCACCCTTCGCGCGGCTGCAGCCAGGCGAATCTTCAGGGCACAGGCGGCAACGGCTTGTTCTACTGCTTCGCGACGAATTGATTTCGATCGCCCACGAGCATGAAGGCGGAAACAGCTTGCGCCCTGCCGCGGACGGTTAGGCTTCGTGATTCTTCATCCGCGATGGCTCGGCTGTTTCCGCCGTTCAACCATGGACGAGCTCTGCCGTTGCCGCCAGAGTCGCTGACAAGCGGCAGACGCAACTAAGGAGCCGGTATCTTGACCCGTCTAGCGATCCTCTTTGGCTTGGCCGTCACCCTCTCCGCGCAGCCCCGGGCCGTCGTCCCTGCTGGTGGCCCGCCGCCAGTCGGCCCGTACACCCCCGGTGTCATCGCCGATGGATACCTCTATGTCTCCGGCCAGGGCGCCAGGTCCCCGAAGGGCGAAATGCCGGCTACCTTCGAAGCGCAAGTCCGGCAGACGCTGGATAACGTCAGAACCATCGTCGACGCAGCGGGCCTCACCTTGGAGCACGTCGTCTACACACACGTTTATCTCGAGGACATAAGCAAGGCCGTCGAGCTCGACCGCATCTATAGAGGCTACTTCCCCAGCGATCCGCCAGCCCGGGCTCTGCTGGGCGTAGCGCGCCTGCCGGGAACGCCGGTCGAGATCAACGCCGTAGCCGTGGTGAACCGCGAAGGACGCCGGCCGGTCCGCCTGCCCGCCCTCGAAGCGCAACAGCCCTTGTCTGCCGGCATGCTGACTCACGACCGGCTCTTCATTTCATCCTTCCCGGGCCGCCGCAATGACGGCGCAATCCCCTCCGATCCCGGCGAGGAAGTCAGCGCCGCTCTCGATAACTTCAAAGCCGTGGCCGAGGCCGCCGGTCTTGATCTCGCACACGTCGTTTTCGTGAATCCCTATCTCACGCGCACGATTCCCACAGCCGTGATGAACAAGCTTTACGCCGGGCGCTTCGAGTTTGGCAACACACCCGCTCGCGCAACGATCGTCGTGAATGCCCTGCCCGTAGGTAATATCGTTTTCACGGGCGTGGCGGTGCGTGACCTCTCGAAACGGCAAGCTGTGCGGCCGAAAAACATGGCGCCCAGCCCGACGGCCAGTCCTTGCGTGTTCGCCGGAGACACGCTCTATTGCTCGGCCAAAAGCGGGTTCATTCCTGGCCCGCGCGCGGGGATCTACGCAGCCACCGTGGAGCATCAGGTGCGGCAAACGATGCGCAACCTTCTCGACAACCTGGAAGAAGCCGGTATGACGCTAGGTGATGCCGTTGCCAGCAACGTGTACCTCGACAATATTGACGACTTCGCCAAAATGAATGGGGTCTACACGCAATACTTCGCCGAAGGCATCAAGCCCGCACGCACCACCATCCAGCAAGCGCAGCCCGGACCGCGCGACCCCGATGCGGAAGGGCGCTACCCAACCCTCGAGCAGATCTCCCTGGTGGCCGTTCGGCCGCCAGCGCGGTAGGACCATGAGCCGCCAGCAGGAGTGGCAGCGGGTTCTCGATGCCGAATTGCAGCGCTGGTCGACTCTCTCCTGCGAGCAATTGATTTCCGAGTTGCGCGAGCTGCAAGCGTACGAAGTCGAACTCGACTCGAAGACATATCAGGTCGAGGTAGAGCTTCTCGAGAATACCGAGAGTTATCTTCACGTCATGATCGCGGTTGACGATGGCAGCTTGCCGGCGTCCCTGTCACCCCTGACCCGCACTTTCATTCGCAAAAAACCGCTCACGGGCGCTTAGCGCGTGTGATCATACGACGTAACAACTGCGTCCCCGCCAAGCCACACGTTTTGCTTAGGCGCCCCAAACTGCCCGCTTTCGCCTCAGGCCTCCCAATTTTTTCTGCAAATGTGAGAAATTGGTGGGACTCAACCCTCCAGGAGGTTCGTGGATGTCCGCTTCGCCGAAGTTGTCGCCTCTGCACCGGATCGTGGTTCTTACGCTCGCCGCGGCTTTCCTTGGCTCCTGCTCCCGCGTTCCGGTTTACCAGAACGCCGATGCAAAGCTGCAGGATCGCGTGGAGGATTTGCTTTCGCGCATGACATTGGAGGAGAAAGTCTCTCAGCTCGTGAGCGATTCAGCGGCCATCGAGCGGCTCGGCGTGCCACGGTACAACTGGTGGAATGAATGCCTGCATGGTGTGGGCCGGGCCGGCCGCGCCACGGTCTTTCCTCAGGCCATCGGCTTGGCTGCCGCCTGGGACACGGACTTCATGCACCGCGTGGCAGTTGTCATTTCCGACGAAGCGCGCGCCAAGCACCACGAGTCCCTGCGCCGGGGCAAGCATGACATTTACCAGGGCCTCACGTTCTGGACGCCCAACATTAACATCTTTCGCGATCCTCGCTGGGGCCGCGGCATGGAAACCTACGGCGAAGATCCCTATTTGACGGGCAGAATGGCCGTGCGATTCATTCAAGGCCTGCAGGGCGACGACCCCAAATATCTTAAGCTCGTCGCCACCGCGAAGCACTACGCGGTTCATAGCGGCCCCGAACCGTCGCGGCATACCTTCGACGCGCAGACGGACGAGCGCGACTTGCGCGAAACCTACCTGCCCCAGTTTGAGATGGCTGTTGAGGAGGCCGGCGTCTTCTCGATCATGTGCGCCTACAACCGCTACCGCGGAGAAGCCGCCTGCGCCAGCCCGCTTTTGCTGCAGAAGATCCTGCGTGAGGAATGGGGTTTCGGAGGCTACGTCGTGTCGGACTGCGGCGCCATTCAAGACATCGACCGCAATCACAAAATTGTCGCGACGCCGCAGGAAGCGTCGGCGCTGGCCGTCAAGAGCGGCTGCGACTTGAACTGCGGCATCCAGTTCCTTCAATTGACGGACGCCGTGAAACAAGGGTTGGCCGGCGAGGAAGACATTAACGTCGCCGTGCGCCGGTTGCTCACCGCGCGATTCAAGCTGGGAATGTTTGACCCGCCCGAGAAAGTGCCCTACGCGCAAATTCCTTACTCCGTCAATGACAGCGACGAGCACGGTCGCCTCGCTCTGGAAGCGGCTCGCAAATCGATCGTCCTGCTCAAAAACGAACGCAACCTCTTGCCGCTAAAGAAGGACATCGGAACTCTCGCGGTCATTGGGCCGAACGCCGCCGGCACGGAAGTGCTGCTCGGCAACTACAACGGCACTCCCTCCCAACCGATCTCAGTACTGGAAGGCATTCGCGCCAAAATCCCGGCCGCAAAGCTTCTGTACGCGCAGGGCAGCGAGATTGCGGAAAACATGCCCGATTTGGAGGCCGTACCATCCTCCGCGTTGTTCACCTCCGCGGCCACGCAGGAAAACGGGCTGCAAGGCGAGTATTTTAATTCGAACGCGTTCAACGGCAAACAGCACCGGCCCCGCGAACTTGGCTACCCGACCTCGGGCCAGCTTGTCGGCGACATCCCTGCAAACCCGCAGCCGGTGTTCACACGCGTCGACCCGCAGATCGATTTCAACTGGTGGGACGGTGCGCCGCGCGAAGACCTTGACGACGACAACTTCGGCGTTCGCTGGACCGGGTTCCTGAAACCTCCCATCACCGGCGTTTACAAAATCGGCGGCCTGGGCTTCAATGCCTACGACATTTATCTCGACGGCAAGCTGGTGACTTCGTTCAATAACGTCCACTCGGCGGCCTACCGTCACGAAGACGTGCCGTTGGAAGCGGGCAAGCTCTACCCCATCAAGGTGGAGTTTTTCTCGACCGTCAATGATGCGCGCATGAGGCTGGTCTGGTCTGTGCCGGGAAAAACCGCCAATCTCCAGCAGGAAGCCATCGCAGCGGCGCGGCAGGCGGACGCAGTGGTGATGGTGATGGGCTTGTCGCCGCGGCTCGAGGGCGAAGAGATGCGGGTTCCTGTCGCGGGCTTTGAGGGCGGCGATCGCCTCACCCTGAACGTGCCGCGCGTGCAGGAGGAGTTGATCCAACGGATCACCGCGCTCGGCAAGCCCATCGTGCTGGTTCTGCTCAATGGCAGCGCTGTCGCCGTAAACTGGGCCGCCGACCGAGTCCCAGCCATCGTGGAGGCCTGGTATCCCGGCCAGGCTGGGGGAGCCGCCGTGGCCGACGTCTTGTTCGGCGACTACAACCCCGCGGGACGGCTGCCGGTGACCTTCTACACTTCCGTGGAACAGTTGCCGCCGTTTGAAGACTACACCATGGCGGGCCGGACCTATCGCTACTTCAAAGGCACGCCGCTTTATCCTTTCGGCTTCGGTCTGAGTTACACCACATTCCAGTACAGTGCCTTGCAGCTTCCCAAGGAAATTCCGGCCGGCGAGGATCTCAAGGTTGCCGTCACCGTCGAAAACAGCGGTAAAGTCGCGGGCGAAGAGGTGGTGCAGCTTTACGTGAGCGACGTCGAGGCCTCGGCTCCGGTACCGATCCGGTCCCTGCAGGGATTCCGCCGCATCGCGCTGGCCCCCGGCGCAAAGGAAACAGTGGAATTCACTCTCACACCCAAGCAGCTCTCGCTCATCGATCAGAGCAACCGCCGCGTGATTGAGCCCGGCGTCTTCGAGATCTCCGTGGGAGGCAAGCAGCCCGGCTTCCGGGGCCGCCAGGACGCAGCCACGACCGGCGTGGTGAGCGGAAAAGTGAGTATTACGGGCGAAACAAGAGTGATCGAGTAGCACCTTCCGTAGCGGGCACGGCATTGCCGTGCCCGCTTACTACGCTGGGAAATCCTGCCTCCTGCGTTGCTCCAGGCCCTTCCCTACCCCCACCACGCCTCACCGGGAGCAAGGTGCGCTTTGGCGACGTCAGGATTGATCTCGACGCCGTAACCGGGCTTGTCCTGGATCGTGAGATAGCCGCCGTCGAAAATGGGGCCGTCGTGGATGACCAGGTCCTGCCACCAATCGATGTACTTCGCCAGTTCATGAATACGGAAGTCGCGCATGGATGCCGCGGCGTGCGCTGACGCGATCGTACCGAGCGGGCTGGCCGGATTGTGCGCCGCCGTCCAGATGTAATACATGTCGGCGTGGTCGGCGATGCGTTTCGCCTCCAGCAGGCCGCCGGATTTCGGAATGTCGATGTGCACCACGTCGCAGGCCTGCAGTTCAATCAGCTTGCGGAAACCGTGCCGGGTATAAAGATTCTCACCCGTGCAGACCGGCACATTGATCGCATCGGTGACCCGCTTCATGGCCTCGGGATTCTCCGGAGGCACGGGGTCCTCCAGCCACATCGGATCAACCGGCTCCAGCGCTTTGCCAAGCTGAATCACGTCCCGGGTGTCATAGCGCCAGTGGCACTCGATGCCGAAAGGAATATCCGGCCCGAGTTCCTCGCGGATAATCTCCATTCCTTTGACAATACGGCGAATATCCTTGGCGGTCAGCGCGCGCGTGAAACGGTCGTGGCCGTGCTCCTTGTATTCGGGATCGGCGGCGGGTGGAACGCCGTCGCCTTGGAACTTGAAGGCGGTCCAGCCGAATTTCTCGGCGCGGGCGTTGGCGACATGCTCACGCCAGGAAGCGGGGTCGTTAACGTTGGCGGGGTTCTGCATCGTGCGATAGAACCGGATGCGGTCGCGAAACCGCCCGCCCAGCAGATTGCAGACGGGCGTCTCGAGAATGCGGCCCGCCAGATCCCAAAGCGCGATCTCGATGCCGCTGGCCGCCGTGACCGTCACACCGCCGATTGCGCCAGCTCCGGCGCTCCGCATCAGCATCCAGGTGTAGAGCTTGTCGACGTTGAGCGGGTCCTCGCCGAGAATCAGAGGCTTGAGCTGGTTCAGAACCAGGTCCTTGACGCCTGGTCCCCAATAGGCTTCCCCAATTCCGTAGAGTCCCTGATCGGTTTCGATCTTGATCAGATTCCAATCCCAGGTCCCGCGGACAATCATGCACTTGACGTCGGTGATCTTCACCTTGCCTTTCATAGCAGCGGCCAGTTTCTGGTAGGGCTCGGGAAACGCAAATGCCGCCGCCGCGCCCGCAGCCGTGCGGAGAAACTGCCTTCGGTTGATCTGAAGCATGTGGACCTCCTCCGGGACCGATCTTACCAGCAGCGAAGGAAATACGGCCAAGGGTGACGGCAAGGGCCTGCGATTCAGGGCGAGGTCATTTTAGTTGAAATAACAGCCCCAGTATTTATCTCGTATCGAAGGACCTACCCGAAGGAGATCAGGGACGGCCCCAAATCGGTTCCATTGAAATCGCCTTGGGAGGGAGTGCGTGCCCGGCGTCTGAATGCAGGGCGGTAGGGACTGCTGACCCTCAACAGCGCTCATCGCGACCTGGCCGCAACATGGTCCGAGCGATTTGACGAAGACCTACCCGCCGCCAATCTTGGCAATGGCCGCGGAAAAGGCGGAGAGCGTAACGCTAAGGGGAGCGGCGGCGCAACGTACGGAGTTGGCTCAGCCACGGCCAACGAGAGGATTGTGAACCCGCAGACCAGGCAAACTGACAAAATCGGAGTCGTGAGTCCAGATCTCGGTGGCGCCGCTTTCGAAAGCGGTGAGTGCAATGACGAGGTCGAAGATGCTTGGACCCTGGATATCTAGATCGGCCGCCAACTGAGTGAGCCGCTCCCCAAATCCGTTGCCCGGAAGAAAAAGCCTCGCACCGGCCCCGCGAAGGGAGTTGAGAAATTCGTTTGCCTGTTGAGGACGAGATGAATTTGCCCCGTGGGCCCAATGAGTAACAACACTCCAGAATTCAACGGCCGAGGCCAGTGCGTAGCCCCATCCTTCAGGTTCCTCTGCGGCCGCCTCAATCGCTCGCTGAGCAAGGCGGTTTTGCGGCGCCGTCGGGCGATGGGCGTAAACGAGGAGATTTGTATCGAGTGCAATCACTTTGTCTTCCGCAGCCACTCGTACATCGCCGCGCGGCTACGCAAGTCGAGATCGGGGTGAAGCTCCCCGGGAACGGTCACCCAGCGGATACGATTCCGCTTTTTGGGCGTGTGGTCCCCTGTGCCGGGTCCGGCCAGTTCGCGGCGCAGTCCACGCTCAAAAATGGCCCGCAGCGTTGTGCGGGTCTCGGCCGCCCTCTTCTTCGCCGCTATGAGCAGGTCATCTGGCAGGTCGATCGTCGTTTTCATATGTTTTCCCATATTACCATATATATGGTACTGACCGATGGATGCCGTACAGCGTCCCCTCTTGACACCGACACTACAATGGGATCGGACGCCGACCCAAGGAGCTGTGGCTCAGCTGTCACAACGGTAAGAAGCGGCTAATTTTGAACAAAAAAATTTGGCGAAACGAAGCCAATATGTCTTTTACTTTCAGTGCCGCAAGCCCGAAAGCGAACCCAAACGAACCCAATTTTTGGCTTCGTTTGCGCGTAGCACACGCCAGGCGATTCTGGGCTGTTGTTTGCGCCTGGTAAGTGTCCCAGGCTGAATCCGGATGCTCTGACGGGGGGCGTCTTCGCCCGCGGCGGTGACGTCCGGTCGGCGTTCCGTCGCTTGGCGCCACGAAAACGTTTGGTGTGGACGCCTGCCTAGGGCCGACGGCCGGCGCCATCGCTCTCAGACATCACGTAGATCGTCAAACGAAGACACGTTGGCGATCGTCAACGCGTTGCGGGTCGGCAAGCATTGCCATCAACCGGGGAGAAAAATGGCTCTGCCCGGCCTCCTTTCGGAGGCCGGGCAGAAGCACCAGGGTTGGAGGGCTAGAACTCGTATCGCAGAGCAAATTGAATCTGCCGCGGATCAACCTGCAACGTCGTAACCTGCCCTCGGGCGGAAGAAGAGAAGTTATTACCCGGGCGGCCAAAGGTCACGTTGTTAAAGGCGTTGAAGAACTCTGCCCGGAAGATCATGCGTTGCTTCTCCGTGATGCTGAAGCGCTTGGCGAGAGACAGATCCCAACTTGTGATGCCGTCGGCTTGCACGATGTACGCCCCGGCGTTGCCGTAAGTGAATGGTTTCGGATTTTGGAAGCAGCTCGTGTTAAACCATTGTTCGGCGGTCCTGGGACCGTCATTCGGATTGCAGGTCACGTCGGGCCGCTGGTAGGTGCGGCCTACGTTAGCGATATCCTGACCTGAGAGGAGGTTTTGAGGTGGCCCCGTGTTGAATCGGGTGTAACCCTCAAACGACCAGCCGCCGAGAAGGGCGTCAGCCGCTCCGTGCCAAGCACCACCCCAGCGCCGGCCCCGTCCGAAAGGCAGCTCCCACTGGTAGGCGACCTGGAACACATGCTTGAGATCCCAGCTCGATCGCGACCAATCGTTGCGGATGTTGAAGGGATCCTGTGCTTTCCACTCAGCGAGCGAGGACTGTTCATCCATCGCCTTGGACCAGGTGTAGTTCATTCGGAAGCCGAAGCCGTTGCTGAAGCGCCGGTTGAGGGCTACCTGCAGGGCGTTGTACTCTCCGCTAAAGCGATTTGAGCCGCCGTCGACGTTGCCGAAGTTTGGCAACAGGCGCCGTGGCTGCAGCGGCCCTTCCCCGGGTGTTAACGGTGAGTTGACGGCGGTGTAGCCCACTTGTTTCTTGCTCGCTGAGCCGACATAGCCGACATCGAGCGTCATCTGCTCCATCAGCTCGCGCTGAATGAACAGATTCCACTGCGACGAGTAGGGCGAGCGATTTTCCGGGTTCTGCGGCCAGCCGCCGATCTCGGCGGTCGATGAGAAGGAAGGTCCCGGGCCATCAATGAAGAAGCTCGGTATCGGACTCGCCGGCGTGACGCTGTTGACGTCGAATTGCTGCTGTGGCACGTAGGGCCAGAACTTGCGCAGATCCTGCAGTTCCTGCACGAACGTGGAATTGTAGAACACGCCGACGCCGCTGCGAATCACTGTCTTGCTGTTCCATTGATACGCGAGGCCGAGACGGGGAGCGAAGTTGTTCCCGTCGGTCTGCATCAAGGCGCGTCCGAAGCCGAACGTGCGGGCCGGTTGGTTGCGCTCACCTGTCACCGGGTCGACTTCGGGGTTCACGGTGGCCCACATGAGGCGGCCTTCGTACCGTCCGGTTTGTGGATCGCGGTAGATCTGCAAGTTGCCAAGCTGGTCCGACGTGTCATAGGGAGCGTTGTTCCACTCGTACCGCAGACCAAGGTTAAAAGTGAGCTTGCTGGTAATCCGCCAGTCGTCCTGCCCAAAAAACTGCCAGGCGTTGATGCGGGCGTTGGTGACGGTTTCTCCCGTTGCGCGGCGGATTTGCCGCGGCAGACCCAACATCATCGACGCCGTGCTGAAACCCGTCACCGTCCTCGAATCGACGGCGGCGGTATACGGATCGGAGGTCAGCGTGCTGTTAAACCAGGCGTTGCCGTTCATTGGGTTGGCGGTATTGGTGTAGAAGTGCCGCCGGGTGTAATTCACGCCGAACTTGAAACTGTGGCTGCCCGAGACCTTCGAGAAGTTGCTGACGAACTGCCAGTTCTTCTCGTCGATATCGGTTCCACCGCCGCCGAAGTTAAACTCACCTTCCGACTCCAGGGTTGGAATGACGTTGCAAAGCACCTCGCGCTGGAACAGCTTGATGCCCGTTGCATCCAGAAACTCCCCGCGTCCGGTCCGCGAGTTGAGAGCGCAGTCGGGGTTCAGCGGATTGTTGAAGCCGAAACGAACTTCCAGGATCGACGTGGGATCGAGCAGATGATTCCACTGGGCCGACAGATTCCGATGGTCCACTCGCGTTTGGGTGGCTAAATAGGGATTCGATTGTGGATCGAGTTGGCCGACGTTCTGATGCAAATAGCGCACGGAAAACGTATCCTTGTCGCCGGCACGGTGATCGCCGCGCATCACGAAATAATCACGGTCGTTCGAAGCCGACGCTGTGTTGATGTAGTTCCGCGTTAGGCCCGGCAGGTTGGGCAGCGGTAGCATAATGTCCGCAAACGTTTTGATGGAGGGGTGCTGCAGGCTCTGCGGAATCACGTTGTTCGTGAACGGATCGCGCTGAATCACCTGCCTGGCGGGATCGGAGGGATGCTGCACGGCCCGGCCCGAGAAAGGATTGTAGATCTTCTGACTCAGCTGGGAAAAATCTCCATTCCGTTGCAACTGGGTTGGGAAGTTGGCCAGACTGGTGCCCCCCCGGCGGCGCCGGAAGCCCTCCCAATTGAAGAACCAGAAGGTGCTTTCGCGCAGGCCGGGAACCGGCCCGCCCACCGCCGTACCGTACTGATTCTGGCGGAACGGTACTTTGCCTGATCTGGCGCGGTTAGCGAAGAAGTCATTGGCGTCAAACTTGTCGTTGCGGACGTACCAGTAAGCCGCGCCGTGCAGGTCACGGGTGCCGGACTTGACGGCGATGTTGACGTTTGCTCCCATCGAGCGGCCAAACTCGGCGCTGTTGTTGGTGGCCACGCGGAACTCCTGGATGGCGTCCATCGGCGGCGAGCTGCCCGGGGAGTTCATCATCATCATGTTGTTGTCGATGCCGTCCAGTGTAAAGTTGTTGTCCTGGGGCCGTGCGCCGTTGACCGAAATCAGAAAAGTGCCTGACTGCGTGCCACGGGTCTGGCTGTTGATCTGTCCGCTGGTGCCCGGCATGAGCAGGATCAAGCGCGTGAAGTTGCGTCCATTGACCGGTATGCGGTCCAGCTCGGTGTTGGTGACGGTGCCGCCGACGGAGGCATCCTGCGTCTGGAGCACGGTGCCAGTGGCTGACACTTCCACCGTTTCGGTCACCTCGCCCAGTGCGAGGCTGAAGTCGGCTTTCACCGCCGCAGCAACTTCGACTGCGATGCCGGAGCGCACCTGTCTCTTGAAGCCGGGATTCTCCACGGCGACTTCGTAGGTTCCTGGAGCAAGCGGATAAACCCGGTAGTGGCCGAGTTCGTTGGATTGCACCGTGCGGGCCAGACCGGTGGACTGGTTCGTTACGGTGATGGTGGCGCCCGAAATGGCGGCGCCACTCGGGTCGAGAATATCGCCCACAATCTGGGCGTTTGTGGTTTGCGCCTGAACACTGAACGCCGTCATGAGAGCCGCGGCAATCAGAGCCCATAGGGCTTTAGGACACACTAACCTGTTCATCGTGCAAGACCCTCCTCATTCAGCCTGCGGCCGCGCAACGCGAACTTACCCCTTGTCCGTCCTTTGCGGTTGTTAACGCTAGCTGATAACGTTAACAATAGGCGGGGGCGGCACACGTTGTCAAGGGGCGAAGCGACTAAAAAGCAGGCCGTCGAGCGAGGCGGAAGGGCGCCGGATGCGTTGCCGGAGCGGGGAGAGACGACCGTTGGCCGAACCCCGGTTTGAGCCGAAGGAGCCTGCAACGCGCCACCCCGAAGAATGACGCGCATCGCCGAGGGGCATTCTACTGTTAAAATGACACGCTTGTTAGTGGCGGCCACATATGGACTTGCCAGATATTTTCCCAAGCTCTATCTGTGCGGTTTGTTGCTGACAAGCCCGGTCTGGGTTTCCGCCCAAGGGGTGGCAAGCTCCAACGCGGCTCCCGCCCCGCGTAAAGAACTCTCGACGCGGCCATTTCCCGTCAAGTTTGTGGATGTGGCGCTCTCCGCGGGCTTGGACATGAGGTTCACCCACGGCGGCGACGAGTCCAAAAAATACATTATCGAAGCCAACGGTTCCGGCGTCGCGTTTCTTGACTACGATAACGACGGCTGGCTCGATCTCTTTTTTGTGAACGGCTCGCGGCTGGAGGGTTTTGGTGAGCATCCGGGCCCGACAAGCCGCCTCTACCGCAACACGCGGGATGGCCGGTTCACCGATGTGACTGCGCGGGCCGGAGTCGGGCATACCGGCTGGGGCGGTGGGGTGTGCGCGGGTGACATCGACAACGACGGCGATCTCGACTTGTTCGTTGCCTACTGGGGGCCGAACCGACTGTACGTGAACAGCGGTGAAGGAACCTTCGTGGAAGCGGCGGGGAAATCGGGCGTGGCCGGTCCCGCGACAGAATGGAGTTCCGGTTGCACCTTCCTCGACTACGATCGCGACGGCCGGCTGGATCTTTTCGTGACGAGCTATCAGCAGTTCGATCCCGCGCGCACCCCTGCGCCAGGACAAGGGTCCACCTGTGAATGGAAAGGTATGCCCGTATTCTGCGGCCCGCGCGGCTTGCCTTACGGCCGGTCCACTCTCTTTAGGAGCCGCGGTGATGGCACCTTCGATGACGTGACGCAGCAAACTGGCATCGGCGCCGTCAAGGGGTATTATGCTTTCACTGCTATCGCCGCCGATCTCAACCGAGACGGCTGGGTGGATCTTTACGTGGCGTGCGATTCGACGCCTAGCCTGTTCTTCCGTAACAACGGCGACGGTACTTTCAGCGAAATCGGCGCCGAAACCAGCTTGGCCTTCAACGAGCATGGTTTCGAGCAGGGAGGGATGGGTATTGGGGCTGGTGATTTTGATGGAGACGGCTGGCTCGACCTGATCAAGACCAACTTCACCGGGGACTACCCTAACCTCTATCAGAATCTCGAAGAAGGCATTTTCGAGGATGTTGTGGTGCGCGCCGGTCTGGCGGTCAACCCCCAGTTTGTCGGCTGGGGCGTTGACCTCGTGGACCTCGACAACGACGGCTGGCAAGACATTCTACAGGTCAACGGTCATGTGTATCCCGAGCTGGAGCGCCAGACGCGCATCCTCGAGACGTATCGCCAGCGCAGTCTGGTCTATCGCAATTTGGGCGGCGGCCGCTTCGAGGACGTTTCGGAGTTGACGGGATCCGCTTTGGGGGAGAAAAAGTCCAGCCGCGGCGCAGCCTTCGGCGACTTCGACAACGACGGCGACATCGACGTGGCGGTCATGAACATGGGGGAGGCCCCCTCTCTCTACCGAAATGATCTGGGCGGGTCGAACCACTGGGCCCAGCTTCTGCTGCAAGGTACGAAATCAAACCGGGCCGCGATCGGCGCTATGGCTACCTTGTACAACGGGGGAAGGGTGCAGACAAGAGCCGTGCTGAGCCAGTCAAGCTTCGTTTCGCATAATGACCTGCGATTGCATTTCGGGTTGGGAGAAGCCACGAAGTTCGACAAAGTGATTATACGGTGGCCCAGCGGCGCCGAGGAGGAGTTTCCGGGAGGCGGCGCTGATGCCCGTTACCTGCTGGTCGAAGGTTCGGGCGTAATGGCAGTCTTAAAATCCGAAGAATAGGCAACAAGTGACCCGGACTTGATCCTGCATTGTGATGAAGCTCTCCAGACATAGAGCCGCTAGGACGCATGCTCCTGAAGCTCTACGATCCGGTATCAGGAAAGAACTTCGCCTCCTGCTGAGCGTGCAGCTCCTTGCGGCGATGGTCCTGGCGTCATTTGGGCTGTCATTTCTCTTCCCCTCCCGCTCATCGGCGCAGACGGACGATGTCGAGAAGCTGATTTCCGAAGAAAAAGATCCGGCGGTTCTCTCCGATGCCGCACAACGGCTCGCTGCCTCCAAGCAGTTCAACCGGGCGGAAAGACTTTGGCTGAGGGCCTTGGAACTCTCGCCTGAATTTTTCCCGGCGCTGTTTAATTTGGGCTATATGCAGTTCTCGACCGGACAGTTTGAACGAGCGCTTCCCTTTCTCGATCGCTGCACGACGGTCTTGCCGAAAGATTACAACAGCCTCTATCTGCTGGGGGCGGCGCTCCAGAAACTGGAGAGACGGGAAGAAGCGCTTCGCGCCTGGCGGAAGGCGCTTGCCGTCCAGCCACGGAACTTGTCGTTGATGCAAGTGATGGCTGTGGAGTACGGGAAAGGGCGTTATTTCCAGGAAGCCGCGGACATCGCGCACCGGGCTCTGCAGTTAGAGCCGGACAACCACAATCTCTATTTCATCGCCATCAAGGCCAATCAGGACGGCGGAAACCACGAGCAGGCCAGGAAAACCGCCGAACAGGCGGTCGCAAAGTTCCCTGATTCGGCCCGCGCCAATTTCGAGCATGCGTTTCACCTGCAGAAGGCCGGCCGTTTTGAAGATTGCTTGCCCTACTTGAAGAAGGCGATGGAAATTGACCCGAACTACGAGGAGCCTTTTTTTTTCTACGGTGACGTCCTGGTGAGGCAAGCACGCTATCGGGAAGCCTTGGCGCCCCTGCGCAAGGCCATCGAAAACCGGCCGGACTACATCGGGGCACACGTCACGCTCGGACGGGCGCTGATCGGGTTGAAGCAATGGGACGAGGCTGTTGCGGTGCTGGAGGAAGCTGCCCGCGTGCAACCCGACCACCCGCAGCCCCACCTGCTGCTTTCGCAGGTCTACTTTCGGCTGCGAGATGAGAAGAGAGCGCGCCAAGAGAAGGATCTCTCGCTACAGCTCCGGCGTCAGAACCCAGCATTTCTGGAAGCGGCGCAGAGCCGGCCCTTTCCGGAATGAGTTGCGGCTGGCTTGACCGGATCGGCGGCTCTCCTCGCGCCGAGCGAGGTCTAGGTCTCGATCGAGCGGACCAACCGTAACCCGTCACCTCCCGGGGGGTCCGGTGGACTGGCGCATCAAGATTCGAGGTGAAAAGATCTTGCGCTGCGCGGATCCGGCCTGCCCACGAGTGATCAATCCGAGTAGCATTTTCGCTGCTGTCCGTCCAAGCTCCAGCCGTGGCCAGTCCGCGGTGGTGAGAAAAGGGCTCGGATGAATCGCTCCTTCAATATTGCCTGCCCCCACGATCGAAATGTCGGCAGGTATCCGAAGTCCTGCTTCCCGGCAGGCCTCAATCACACCGATTGCGCTGGGATCGTTGGCCGCAAAAATAGCCGTGGGACGCTGTTTTCCGGCTAGCAACCGTAGCATCGCTTCCCGGCCGCTATCGTTGTCGAAGCTGCCTTGCACGACCCAATCCGGATTCACTGCGATGCCATGTGCTTTCATCGCTTTCAAATATCCTTGGTAGCGCAGCAAACCCGTGCTCACCGCGGGTCCCAAAATGTGGGCAATGCAAGTGTGACCAAGCTGAATCAGATGCTCTGTGGCCAGCCTCCCAACGGCTCGGTCATTCACTCCCACATAAGGGCAATCGAGGCGCCGGAAAAAGCGATCGATTAGCACGAAGGGCACGCCTCGCTCCTGCAGCTCGAGAAACGTCCTCGGGTCGTCTTGCGGCTGCTCCGAAGCCACGATGAGTCCATCGACGCGGCTGCCCATCAGCATGTCCAGCTCATGGCGCTCCCTTTCCGGATCCCTGCGGGAGTGGCAGAGCAGGAGGTCGTAGCCTTCAGAATCGATGGTTTCTTCAACGCCCCGCGCAATTTCAGCGAAGAACATGTGAGAAATGTCGGGGATCACGATACCAATGATGTGCGACTTCTGGGTGACGAGGCTGCGCGCCCAGCGATTCGGCTTGTAGTTCAGTTGCTGGGCAGCCTGAAGAACCTTCCTCCTCGTGATCTCACTAACGTTTGAGTGGCCTCTCAGGGCGCGTGAAACGGTCATTGCTGAGAGGTTGAGCTGGCGGGCGATGTCCTCAATGGTCGGGGGAACTTGGGGGCGCTTAGGCATGAGAACAGGTTTCGCCGAAGTATCGGTGAATAGACGCAGGTGTTTTAAAAATGTTTGCCTGGCTGCGATCTTGTTCGACGCCCAAGCCCGGTCTGACCTTACAAGCTACCACGATAGAGGATCAAGTGGAGCGGCCTTGACGGCCAGTTTCCCCTGTGTTAGCGTTACCACGATCGCCAGCCGGATGGCTCGCGCGGAAAAGGCGTCACCTGTCGCAAGGAGGCAGCAGTGTTTCTAGATGAAAGGAAAGCGTGCGCCGTTTTTGTCACGGCGTTGATCCTCATGCTGGGCTGCTCCCGCCCCTCCGAGGACGAACCAGCGGCGGAGGTGAAATTTCAACCCAACTGGGAGTCGCTCCAGACACACTCTGCTCCCGAGTGGTACCGCGACGCCAAGTTCGGCATCTTCATTCACTGGGGTCTTTACTCCGTACCGGCGTATGCCCCGCCTTCGGGCAAACTCCATGAGGTGCCTTGGGACCAGTGGTTCAAGAACAACGCCTACGCCGAGTGGTACATGAACTCCGTCAAAATCGACGGTTCTCCTACTCAGCAGTATCACTACAAGACCTACGGCAGGAATTTCGATTACATGGATTTCGTGCCGCAGTTCAATGAAGCCGTTGCGAAGTGGGACCCGGACAAAATGGCTGGTCTGTTCAGCAGTGTCCACGCACGCTATGTCGTACTCACCACCAAGCACCATGACGGTTTTCTGCTATGGCCCAGCCAGACGAAGAATCCCAATCGGGCGGAGGACCGGCAGCACGCGGCCCGGGACATTGCGGGCGAGCTGGCCTCGGCGGTTCGGGCCCGAAACATGAAGATGGGTTACTACTACTCCGGCGGACTCGATTGGAGTTTCAATCCAACGCCGATCATCGCCCGGGGAGACGTCGCAGGAACCATCATCCACGATCCCAAATATGCTGCCTACGCCGACAACCACTGGCGCGAGCTGATCGAGCGTTATCAGCCGTCGATTCTTTGGAACGACATTGGCTACCCCGAACAGGGTGACGTGGCCCATATCTTCGCCGATTATTTCAACGAGATTCCCGACGGCGTTGTCAATAACCGTTGGGAGGTCCGTAAGGAAGGCGCGCCGAAGCGCCACCATGACTTCGAGACTCCGGAGTATCAAACAATGGCCGATATCTACCCCGAGAAATGGGAGATGTGCCGGGGGCTGGGCTATTCCTTCGGGTACAACCAAGTGGAAGGGCCCGAGCAGACGATCAAAGAGGACGAGCTGATTCACCTGCTGATCGACGTAACGAGCAAGAACGGTAATTTGCTATTGAACGTCGGGCCCAAGGCCGACGGGTCGATTCCCGCGATCCAAGAGGAGCGCCTGCGGGCTCTGGGCGCCTGGCTCGATACCAACGGCGAGGCTATCTTCGCCACGCGGCCTTGGGAACGGGCCGCCGGCAAGACAGCGGATGGCATCGATGTGCGATTCACCCGAAAGGGTGACACTCTTTACGCCATCCTGCTGGCAAAGCCCCGGGCCAGGGAGGTGACGCTGCTGTCCGTTCCCGCCCCGGCTGGCTCGACCTTCACGCTGCTCGGCGCGGGCCCGGTGGAGGGAAACGCAAAGGAAGGAAACCTGCAGGTGACTCTGCCGGCGAACCTGCCTGCCTCGCACGCCTACGCCATCAAGATCGCCAAGCCATAAAGGGCGCTTCGGAGGGGAGTAACAGATGGAGGGAGCAGTTCCTCCGCACGCACCCAAGCCTTTCCATCAGGTACAGCGGGCCCCGAGCCTTGACTGCCCCTGGGAAATTATGTTAGCGTTAACACGATCCGGCGCCGAGGGGTGGCAGCAGGGGTCTCATCGGGAAGGGTTGCAACTTAGCAACCTCATTGGATGTCCTGCCCCTGGCAAATTAAGGGATTCCCGCGCACCGTGCTCGGCGCTTTGCCGATGTCGCACTGGCTTCTTAAGCCGGCAAGAGAGTACGTACTTTGGTTCGGCCTTCCTCCTTCTGCGGTGCGAGGGTCCCACTCTCTGGTGGTCCGTTGCGCTTGTACGGGCCGCTCTGGTTTGGCCATCCGATGCCGATTTGCCCACTCCAAGAGAAAACATCAAGGCGCTGGAACTTCGCTTTCTTCACGGTTGTTCTCTTCCTTTTGCATGGCGCCGCGGCGCGGGCGCAGGATGTCACAGTCACGAGTCCAAGCGGGGACCTGAAGTTCCTGCTTTCTCTCGAGAGTGGTGAACTGCAATACTCCGTCACTCGGCAGGACCAATCGGTCGTCGAGAAATCGCCGCTCGGCATGTTGGTTGACGGCGTGAACCTGTCGCGAGATGTTGAGGCGGGCCAGGTGGATTTCTATGCGGTTGACGAAACCTATCCGTGGTACGGCATCAAATCCACGGCGGTTGATCGCTGCAGAGGAGTGCGGATTCCACTGACCCACCGAGAATCCGGTACGCGCTACACGCTGGAAGTTCGCGCCTACGATGATGGAGTGGCATTTCGGCACGTAGTGCCCGGCGAGGGTAGGCGTGTGCCGGATGAAACGACAGCTTTCCGCCTGCCGGCCGGCAGCCGCGTCTGGTATCACGATTTGGAAGACCACTACGAGGCGCATCACAAGCACAAGTCCCTTCGAGCTGTCGCGCCGGGTGATTGGGCGGCTCCGCCCGTCACGTATCGCTTGCCCGACAACCGTGGATACGGGTCGATTACCGAAGCAGCGCTCGTGAACTACAGCGGCATGGTGCTTCAGGGCGACGGCGCAGGCGCCTTCCACGCCCGGCTGGGTCACGTGGCGCCGGCTTCTTATCCCTTCCGGTTACGCTTTGAGGAAGATGTAGAGCGGCTAAAAACTCCCGCCGCCGTCACAGGGGTTATTACCACACCTTGGCGCGTAGTTCTCATCGGGGCAGACTTAAACGCCCTCGTCAATGCGGACATCATTCACAACCTGAATCCGCCGCCGGACCCGACATACTTTCCTGATCTCCTCGCCACGGACTGGGTGCGGCCCGGCCGTGCCGTTTGGAGCTACCTCGATGGCGGAAACAACACGCTGGAAGGCATGAAGGAGTTCTCGAAGCTTGCCAGTGATCTCGGCTTTGAGTACAACCTGCTTGAGGGCTTTTGGGCGCGTTGGCCGGAGAGCGATTTGAAGGAGCTGGCCGACTACTCCCGGGCTCTCGGCGTCAAGATTCTCATCTGGCGAAGCCGCAGGGCGTTTGACGATCCAGCGCTGATGCGCGAGTTGTTTGAAATGTGCCGCCGCACCGGGGTCGCGGGGGTAAAGATCGACTTTTTCGATCACGAGCACAGGGAGGTGATCGACCTTTATGAGGACATTCTTCGGACCGCCGCGGAGTACCACTTAATTGTGGATTTTCATGGGGCGAACAAGCCGACGGGCCGTGAGCGCACCTGGCCCAACATGCTCGGCTTCGAGGGAATTCGCGGCCTGGAGATGCGGCCGCCCTATTCGCAACACGACGCGACCCTGCCGTTCACGCGCATGCTGGCCGGCCTAGCTGACTATACGCCCGTGCACTTCACGCACAAGCTTGCCGACACGACATGGACGCACCAAGTCGCGAACGCCGTGATCCTGTGGGCCCCGCTGCTTGTCTACGCCGCGCATCCGGCCAACATTCTGGCCAACCCAACCGCCGGCATCATCAGAGACATCCCCAGTGTTTGGGATGAAACAGTGGTACTGCCGCAGTCAGACATCGGAGAGGTCGCTGCAATCGCGCGGAGAACGGGCGATACATGGTTTCTGGCTGTTACGAACGGTCCGAACGCCCGAACCTTGCAAGTGGATCTGTCTTTCCTGGGTTCAGGCGATGAGACCCGCGGCCGCCCAGATACCTACATTGCCACGCTCGTTCGCGACACGGGCGAAGCGGCCGCAGTCACCATCGAAAACAAGACGGTTTCGCGCAACGATTCGCTCTCTTTAGACCTGCGTTCGGGCGGCGGATTCTTGGGAAGGTTCAAGAAGTAGGCGGAAACAAAGTGCGCAAGGAGATGAGAATGACGCACCGATACTTTCTCTGGAAGCTTACCGGCGCAGCCATGGCGGCCAGTCTGTTGCTTTCCTGCAGCCGGCCAGATCCCGCTCCAGAAGTCAAGAAAGCGCCGGAAGAGATGACTGCCGAGATGTTGCAGAAGTTCGACGAGAAAAAGTTCGGAATGTTCATCCACTGGGGACTCTATGCGCTGCCCGCCGGTGAGTGGAAGGGAGAGTATATCCGGGGCATTGGTGAGTGGATCATGTTTCGGGCCAGGATTCCCGTGGCGGAGTACGAAAAGCTGGCCGCGGAGTTCAATCCAGTGAAGTTCAACGCCGAAGAATGGGCCCAACTTGCCCAGGACGCCGGCATGCAATATCTTGTCATCACCTCCAAGCATCACGACGGCTTTGCGATGTTCGACTCCGCCGTGACCAAGTACGACATCGTGGATGCTACCCCGTTCGGGCGCGACCCCATGAAGGAACTGTCGGCTGCCTGCCGGAAGCGTGGTATCGGCTTTGGCTTTTATTACTCGCAGGATCAAGACTGGCACGAGCCAAACGGCCGCGGCAACGACTGGGATTTCCCTCAGGAACGCCAGGCCCAGATCTATCTCGAAAACAAGGTCCTGCCGCAGGTAAAAGAGATCTTGAAGGGGTACGGCGATCTCAGCTTGATCTGGTTTGACACACCGGGCCTACTGTCAGAGCAGCAGGTGACGGATCTTGCGAAGACCGTCAAGACCTTGCAGCCCTATTGCCTGCTCAACAGCCGTATAGGTCATGACAAGGGCGATTACCGGCAGACAGGTGACAACGCGATTCCGATTCAGGTCTACTCGGGGACCAAATGGGAGGTCCCGGCAACACTCAACGATACCTGGGGATTCAAGAAGAACGATACCAACTGGAAGGACCCGGCGGATTTGATCGGCAAGCTGGCGGACATTGTCAGCAAAGGCGGCAATTATTTGCTGAATGTCGGACCGACGGCCGAGGGCGTGATTCCCGAGGCAAGCCAGGAGATTCTTCGCACCATGGGAAGGTGGCTCAAGACCAACGGAGAATCCATCTATGGCGCCTCTGCGAGCCCCTTCTATTTCCCCGACATAACCTGGCGTTGCACGGTGAGGCCGGGCAAAGTCTACCTTCACATTCTGAACTGGCCCGGCCCAGCTTTCCGCTTCCAAGGTCTGGAGAGTGAAGTTCAGAGAGCGTACTTTCTGGCCACCGGCGAAGACGTTCCTTTCAAACGGGATGGGGTTGCGCTGGATTTCGCCCTGCCCGAAAAACCCGTCGACGCAAACAACACCGTGTTGGTACTCGATATTGCCGATGAGCTGCCGCGTGTCGCAGCGGGATTCGGCCACGACGAACTGCCCGAACGGCTGGACCTGTATGCGTGGTCAGCGCGATTTCGCGGCGAAGACCTGCGCTATGACAAGCCATCGAAGAGCGCCAGCAACTTCATCAAAGCGGAGACATTCCCAAATGAGTTGTGGTGGTACAACTATGGCGCTCTCGAGGGCGAATACAGCGTCGAGATTACCTACTCTTGCGACAGCAAGATCGCTGGGAGCGCGTATCGAGTGGGTCTCCACACCGGAAACCAAGAGCCGTATTTTGAGTTGGCCGGGCGTGTCGAAGGAACCGCTGGAAGGTTCGTGACGAAAACCGTCGATGGCGCGTTGAAAATCAGCGCCAGAGACCAGCACATCAGCTTCGGTCTGCCCGGGGACACGAAGTCCGCCGGCATCAAAGTTCAAAAGATTACGCTGGTCAGGCGCGCCCGGTAAGGCTTGCGGCCGATGGGTTTGCCCGATTCGCCCGATTCTGTCAGACTATCGGGCGGCGCTTGTTTCGCTGTTGGGAGCTTTCAGCCGGGCATGAGCGCTGTTCCCCAACCACTATGTTCACGATCTATGACACCGTAATGCGAACCTCTAGAACATTCGCTGTTAGCGTTAGCATTTTGCTCGGCATGTTGCTGCATCAGAGCGCCGCCGGCGCCGCCGAGGCCGACGTAAGTTCAGCGGTCGGCAAAGCCATAATGAAGGACACGCTGGTTTATATCGGCGCCTATGCCCCGGAAAAGAGTAAGGGCATTCACCTCTTCAGGCTCCAACCGCAAGGCACCGAGGTTTTCCAGAACGTCACTCTCGTCCCGCTCGGGTTGGCGGCCGAGACAGCGAATCCATCCTTTTTGGAAATTGACCTGAAGCGCCGCCTCCTGTTTGCCGTTAACGAAGTGGATGAGTTCGAGAGTAAGCCCACCGGCGCGGTCAGCGCTTTTTCGATTGATTCCGCCACGGGGAAACTGACGCTCTTGAACCAGCGGTCTTCGATGGGCAAGAGCCCTTGCCATTTGGCACTGGACCACCAGGGCCGCAACCTGCTGGTCACAAACTGCGGCAGCGGCAGCGTGGCGGTTTTGCCGCTTGCGCCCGATGGCCGGCTCGGTGAACCCACAGACTTCGTGCAGCACACCCGGAGCGGCATCCACGCACAAGGCGTCACGATCGATCCCGCCGATCGTTTTGTGTTCATCAGCGACGCCGGGTCGGATAAGGTCATGGCGTACCGGTTTGGTACGGAGACGGGGAAGCTTGCCCCCAGCGAGCCTGCTTTCACGGCAGTGGCGGCCGGCGCCGGTCCACGCCGCCTGGTGTTCCGCCCCGATGGCCGTTTCGCTTACGTCCTCAACGAACGCAACTCGACGATCGTTGCGTTCGCGTACGATTCCGAAGCTGGCCTGCTGGCTGAACTGCAAACGATCTCAACCCTGCCGGGTTACTGGGATGGCGTCAGCTCGGCGGCGGATTTGCAGATGCATCCGTCAGGGAAGTATCTCTTCGCTTCCAACGACGGCCACAATAGCGTCGTCCTTTTTACCATTGATCCGGACGAGGGCACGCTGAGTTGGGTCGAGGAACAGGGTACAGGTGGGGTTGCACCACGTCATTTTGGCATCGAGCCCGCGGGAGGGCATCTCGCGATCTCAAATCAGGGTTCAGGCACGGTGCTGGCCTCGCGGATTGATTCCGGAAACGGCCGTTTGAAACCGTCGGGAATCTTTGCGGAGGCGCCTTCCCCCGCCTGCGTAAAATTTCTGCCGCCGGTCGAGACCAGCCGCTGAGCCACTGCCCTTTCGCGGAGAAGGGATGATGAAAATTCGCAATCTTACTTTTTCTTTGCTGCTACTGCTCTCGGCCGCCGCTCGCGCCGAGAACAGGCCACCGGAGATTCTTCTTTGGCCCAATGGAGCGCCCGGGTCGGAAGGCAAGACGGCGCCGGAGGTGATCACGGAGACGGATGGCATACACAGGGTTTCGAGTATTCACCGTCCCTCGATCACCGCCTACGTGCCTCCAAAAGAGATCGCCACGGGAGCGGCGGTAATCATCCTTCCGGGCGGCGGCCACCGATATCTGTCCATCGATACCGAGGGCCATTGGGTGGCGAAGTGGTTGAGCGAACGCGGCGTCGCGAGCTTCGTGCTGAAGTATCGCCTCGCTCGTGAGACCGGCTCCACCTATACGGTCGAGGAACATGCCCTTCAGGACACCCAGCGCGCCCTCCGCCTGGTGCGGAGCCGCGCAAAGGGATGGAACATCGATCCCGAGCGCTCCGGCCTGTTGGGCTTCTCTGCGGGCGGACAACTGGCGGCCCACTCCGCCGCGCGGTTTGATCCCGGCAAACCGGACGCTGCCGATCCCATTGAGCGGGAAAGCTCTCGCCCCGCCTTCCAGGCTCTGCTTTACTCAGGATCACTGAGGGAGGATGCGCAGTTCCCCAAGGATGCGCCGCCTGCCTTCCTCTGTGTTGCGTTTGACGACCGTGGCCCCTCCCGTACCGCAGTCGACCTTTTTCAAAGGCTTCGGGACACGGGGATCAATGCGGAACTCCATATCTATGCCCGCGGCGGCCACGGTTTTGGCCTGAGAGACCGAGACCTCCCCATCACATCGTGGCCGGTCCGCTTGCGGGAATGGCTGGTGGATCAAGGGTTTATCGAGGAAAGAGCGTCTGGTTCACGCTGATCTATCCTGACATGTCAGCTTGGTGTATCATTAAAAAGCAAGCCCCACTCGAAAGGTCATGAAATCTCGCTCGGTCATCGCTGTCCTCCTGCTCGGAACCCTTGGCGGAAGTGTTCGAGGGGCCGATTCTCCCGACCACGATATAGAGGCCGGTTTCAAGACTACGGTGCGACCTTTCGTCGACAGCTACTGTGTCTCCTGTCACGGCGGGGAGACGCCGATGGCCCAACTCGATCTGACTCGCTATGCAAGCGCGGCCGCCGTAGTGGAGGACTTCGCTCACTGGGCGCTGGTGCTTGAGAAGCTTTCGGCGAGGCAGATGCCGCCGCAGCCGATCAAACAGCCGCCCGACGACGCACGCCAGCAGGTGATCGATTGGATTGACATGCTGCGTCGTAATGAGGCGGAGAAGAACGCTGGTGATCCCGGCATTGTACTGGCCCGGCGGCTGAGTAATGCGGAGTACAACTACACCATCCGCGATTTAACGGGCGTCGACATCCAGCCGGCGCGGGAGTTCCCGGTCGATCCCGCGAATCCTGCCGGCTTCGACAATTCGGGCGAGTCGCTGGCAATGTCTCCGGCGCTTCTGGACAAGTATTTGCAGGCGGCGCGCGAGGTGGCCAATCATATGGTCCTCAAGCCGGACGGCCTCGCCTTCGCACCCCACTTGATGTTGGTGGAAACGGATCGCGACAAGTACTGCGTGAACCAGATCATCGAGTTCTACCGGCGTCAGAAAACGGACTACAGCGACTATTTCTTAACGGCATGGCGCTTCAAACACCGCGCGGCGCTAGGCAAGCCCGCTGCGTCTCTCAGCGACTTTTCCGCCGAGAGCGGGGTCAGCTCCAAATACCTTGCCGTGATCTGGCGCACCCTGGAGGAGATCACGGAACGCATCGGTCCGATTGCGAAGCTACAGGCGATGTGGCGCGAGTTACCCGTGCCGCAAGGCAATCAGCCTGACCTCGCCCGGGAAGGCAGCGACGGCATGCGGGACTTCGTCGTGCGGCTTCGTAAAAAGATCGAGTTGCGGCACCCGGACCTCCAGGTGAAGGGAATCAGCCGCACGGCGCAGCCCTTCCTGATATGGCGGAACCACCTTTACGCCACGCACCGTACGGACTACGATCGCAAAGCCTTGCAGGTGGAGGGCGAAGGGAAACCTGTTGAAGCGACGACAGCCAGGAGGGTCGGCGTCGAGAACGTGGACGAAGGGGACGAAGTTGCAGAGGAACCCAAACCCTTGGCGCCCGACGCTGACCTGCATGTGCCGGCCGGCCAGCGTGAGATCTACGAGGCCTCCTTCGCGCGGTTTGCCAAAGTATTCCCGGACCACTTCTACGTCTCCGAGCGCGGGCGCTATTTCCCCGACAACACGCGTGACGTGGGCCGACATTTGAGCGCCGGCTTCCACAATCTGATGGGTTATTTCCGGGATGACCTTCCGCTTTATGAGTTGATGCTCAACGATCAGCAGCAAGAGGAGTTGGACGAGTTGTGGCGGAATCTCGATTTTGTTGCCAACGCCACTGTCCGGACTTACGTGCAGTTCTACCTGTTCGAGGCTGACGGCGTTCGGCGGGACGCCGGGGAGACTGATCCCACGATCGCTCCCGCGGAAATCACCTCTGAGGCCAAGATCAAGTGGCTGGCCGACCTGTACCTGGCTCGGGCGAAGGAAAGCGGCAACCCAATTGCTGTGTCCGCGATCGAGAACCATTTCGAGTCCATCAACAAGGTCGTTCGTTGGGTAGAGCAGGCACGAGCCGGGGCGGAACCGCGCCATCTCGAAGGCTTTTGGAGGTTTGCGGAGCGCGCCTACCGCCGTCCTCTTTCTCAGGCCGAACGCGGCGACCTTCTGGGCTTCTATCATTCGCTGCGTGAAAACGGTTTGGAGCACGAGGATGCCATGCGCGACCTGGTTGTGAACGTGCTCATGTCGCCGGATTTCAGTTACCGGATCGACTTGGTGGATGCCGTCAGTCCCCGGGGAAGAGGGGCCCAGAACACTGCCGGGACAGCGCGGAATTCGCGCGAGTCCCGGGGCCAGTCCCCGGATGGGGCCCGTGCCATGGGCCGCCCCTCTCCAGCCGCCTCATCGGACACGCCGGCGACTAAACCCGCTGCGCGCCCACTACCGGGCTATGCCCTTGCCAGCCGTCTGAGTTATTTCATCTGGTCCAGCATGCCCGACGAAGAACTGCTGGCTCACGCGTCGGCCGGGGACCTTAACCAGCCGGAAGTTTTGAAAGCCCAGGCGCGCCGCATGTTGAAGGATGAGCGCGTGCGCCGTCTCGCGACGGAATTCGGAGGCAACTGGCTCGACTTTCGCCGCTTTGAGGAGCACAACGCCGTAGACCGCGAACGCTTCCCAAGCTTCAGCGACGAGCTGCGCCAGGCGATGTTCGAAGAGCCGATTCACTTTATCGACGACCTGATCCGGCACGACCGTCCGGTGCTAGATCTGCTCTACGCCGACTATACTTTCGTGAATCCGGTTTTGGCCGGGCACTACGGCATGCCTAAGGTCGAAGGCGAACCTTCGGACTGGACGCGCATCGCGAACGCGCGCCAGTATGGGCGCGGCGGCCTGTTGCCGATGTCGGTTTTCTTGACCAAGAATGCGCCGGGCCTCCGAACCAGCCCGGTAAAGCGCGGATACTGGGTCGTCCGCCGCGTGCTGGGTGAGACGATCCCTCCTCCGCCGGCGGCCGTGCCGGAACTGCCCCGTGACGAGGCCAAAATGGAACTGCCTCTGCGCGACGAACTGGCCAGGCACCGCGCCGATTCAAGCTGCGCCTCCTGCCACATGCGCTTCGATTCCTTCGGCTTGGCGCTGGAGGCCTACGGGCCCGTCGGCGAGAGGCGCACGCAAGACCTCGCCGGAAGAGCCGTGGACGCCCGGGCCGAGTTCCCCGGCGGTGAAGAGGGTGAAGGTCCGGAGGGCCTGCTTGCGTACATACGAGCCCACCGCGAGGCGGACTTCATCGACAACCTGTGCCGAAAGATGCTTGTTTATGCTCTTGGACGCAGCCTCATGCTCTCCGATGAACTTGTCATCGAAGACATGCGCGGCAGAATGTCGGCCAACGGCAATCGTTTCAGCACGTTGGTCGAGACCATTGTCACAAGCCCTCAGTTCCTAACGAAACGCGGCCCCGAAGGCCCTGGCCAGAAAGGTGAATGATATGCGCAATCTTACGGAAACGTCAGCCAACAGGCCTCGAATTTCCCGTCGCGCCGTTCTTCGTGGCGCCGGCGTCACCATGGCTCTTCCTTGGCTGGAATCCTTCCCGGCTTTGAGCGCCGCGACGGAGACGGCGGCCGGGGGCATGGCGGGGGAGTTCCCCAAGCGCTTCGCCGTAGTGTTCATGGGCAACGGCATCAATGGGAACCACTGGTGGGCCAGGGGCCAGGGCGCGCAGATGAAGCTCGGCAGGAGCCTCGAGCCGTTGGAACCGTTGAAGCACAAGATCAACGTCCTTAACGGACTCTTCAACAAGCCGGCGGTCGGCAAGGGCATTCATCCAGGGCAAACGGGCAATCTTCTTTCCGGAGTGCCGATCCAGAAGGGCGCCATCGTGAAGGCGGGCACAACCATGGACCAGGTGCTCGCAAACCATCTAGGGCAGGAGACGCGGCTGACCAGTCTGGTTCTGGCCTGCGAGCAGCCCATGACCGGCTACCACGAAACAAACTTCTCAATGGCCTACAGTTCGCATATTTCCTGGCACAGCGCGGACTCTCCCGTTCCCAATGAGATCTATCCTTCCCTGGCCTTTGACAGCTTGTTCGAAAACCGCGGCAGCCTTCGCAACCAAAGCATTCTCGATCGGGTGCAAAGCCGCGCCGAGGATCTTCACAGAAAAGTCAGCTCGAGCGACAAGGCCAAGCTGGATGAGTATCTGACCAGCGTGCGCGAGGTTGAGAAGCGCATCGAGCGCATGCGCCAGGACAAGGATCGGGCGGACGAACGCGCCGGGAAGCAGGGCCGTCCGGCGCTCACCATGGAGCGCCCCGAGAACGGGTTGCCGGAAGACCTCCGCGACCATACGCGGCTGATGTGCGACATCATCGCGATGGCTTTCCAGACCGACAAGACGCGCATCGCATCGCTACTGCTGGCTCGCGATCTTTCCGGCCTCTACTATCCCTTTTTGGAGGAAGTGCGCGGCGACCACCATGGCGCCTCGCACGACGATCTCTCCGACGGCTACGAGCGCATTTCGCGCTTCCACCTCAGCCAGTTCGCTTATCTGGCCGGCAAGCTGGATGCGATGCCCGAGGGCGAAGGCACCGTGCTCGACAATACCTGCCTGATGTTCCTCTCCAACATGTGGGCAGGCTGGAAGCACGACAACATGAAAGTGCCGGTTGTGCTTGCCGGCGGCCTGGGAGGGTCCCTGGCAACGGGCCGCTCTCTGGATTACCTCTATGACGGTGACGATAACCGCAAATTGTGCAGCTTGTATCTGTCGCTCATGGACCGCATGGGCGTGAAGCTCGATCAGTTTGGGGACTCCGACTCACGTCTGGCCCGCTTATGAACTTCTAGCCCGAAGCCGGCGCTGGAGGGGAATAGCCCCCTTGTGGTCAGTGTGATTTGGGCCGGGCCTTTTCATGAAACCGGCGGCAAACGCAGGCCTCGAACGAAAGAAAGCTCCCGCCTAGCAGACAGGGAGAAATGACGCTAGCGATCATGAACGCCCCTTTTCAGTTCCAGGCGTCGCCGAGATGGTTTTGCGGTTGCAACAACACGCGGATCTATTACAAACGTAGTTTCATTTGATCTAAGCCCACGTATAAATCGTTTAACTAAAACTCTTGACTCGCTCTTAGTCTGATGTTATCGTTAACGCCAGCGTATTTTGAGTAACTTTGAAGAGGTTAGACGTTGCGGAGAGGGTGGGGTCATACCGGGGCCAATCTGCTCTTTCATTCCCACCCGTGAGGTATGTCTGCGGGCTTTATATACCTTGCACCACAGGATCGGGAGGGAGATTCCATGCAGAACCGTTCTACCCCATGCCGGGGTTTGCGGGTGTTTGTTCGCACAGGGCCACTCCGGTTTTTAGGAGCGCTGGCCTTCGTTGTTTGTTTTCTGGCTCTGGTCCACCAATCGGCGAACGCCCAGGTAGCTTTTGGTTCGTTGGTCGGCAACGTTACCGACGCGAGCGGAGGCGTCATACCAGGGGCCACCGTCAAAATTACCAACATTCTGACGAATGATTCTCGCAGCGCGCCGACGAATGAGGTAGGCGGCTACACGATCGCCACGGTTACACCAGGCACTTACCAAGTCGAAATCACCAAAGATGGTTTCCGTACCTTTTCCGCTCCTAACATCCTTGTCAACTCGAACAACGTCGTGCGGGTTGATGCCCAGCTCCAGGTCGGCGCCGTCGCGGAAGTGATCGAGGTGTCGGCGACAACCGCCGCGCTCCAAACAGATCGGGCGGACATCCATGCTGAAGTGACTACGCAGCAACTGTTGGAACTCCCGCAGCCGAACCGCACCTGGTCAGGGATGCTGGCGCTGGTTCCCGGCACGACGCCCCCGGCGGGGCAGCTGACGGGGGGCACCAACAATCCCTCGAAGTCCATGACGTTCTCTTTCAATGGCACGGGAACAAGCGCTTCGGTCGTCCGGATCGAAGGCGTCAACAGCATGAACTTTTGGAGCACCAGCGCGCAGTCCATCGTGCCGTCGATTGAGGCGATTGAGACCGTGAATGTCGCGACGAACGCCAACGACGCCGAGCAAGGGCAGGCCCGCGGCGCTTCCGTCAACGTGCGGCTAAAGGGCGGCAGCAATGAGACTAACGGAGCACTGTGGTGGTACAACTCGACCTCCGCGACGTCGGCGAACAACTTCTTCGCCAACTCCGCGGGGCGTGAGAAGCCTCCGCACCTGGTAACCAACAATGCGGGCGGCAGTATCGGCGGCCGCATCATCCGGGACAAGCTCTTCTACTTCGGCAGCTACGAGGGCGATTTCGTGCATAGCGCGGATTCGGGGGTTCTTTCCATCCCCGGCACCACGCAGCTCTCGGGCGACATGAGCGGATCGGCCAATCCCATTTACGATCCTCTCACCGGGTCCAGCGACGGCAAAGGCAGAACTCCTTTTCTAAACAACAGGATTCCCGCCGACCGGATCGACGGAGTTGTAAGAAAGATCATTCCGGATATTCCCGCAACGAACCTTCCGGGCGTAGTGGACAACTACTTCCTCAACCGTCCGACAGTGTATCGGCTGCACAAGATCGACACCAAGGTCGATTACAATGCCACGGACAAACTGAGGCTGTCGGGACGCTGGGCGAAGCAGCCCTACTACAATTTCCAGGCGCCGATTTACGGCGAGAATCTTGGCAGTAACGGCGGCTTTCCGAATACGGGCGCCGCCAACTACCTGCAGAACGGCGCCGGCTTGGCCATATCCGTCTCGGGAACTTACGTGGCCAGCCCCACCTTGGTGATTGACGCCACTTGGGGCAAGATCAGCTCGCACCAAATCCTCCTTCCGAATAAAGCCAATGAGCGGTATGGGCTTGAGGTGCTGGGCATTCCCGGCACGAACCAAGGCCCGTTGCCGTGGGCGGGCGGCGTTCCGAATTTCGAGATCACCAATTTCGTCACCATGGGGATGTCCTATCCGGCTCTGGAGTACATTCAGCCGCAGTACGAATACACAGCGAACGTCAGCAAGATCAAGACATCTCACAACATTCGGTTCGGCTTTGACCTTAGCCGCACGGTCCCAAAGCACATCGAGATCAGGGACAACAGATTTTTCTTTACCGGGGGAGTCACCTCGCTGAACGGCGGTCCAGGATCCAACCCCTACAACGCATTGTCCGACTTCTTGCTGGGCCAGCAACGGCAGATGCGCAACTGGAAGCAGGTTTTACAGCCGTATCTGACGATGAACTCGTGGCAGTTTTCGGCCTACGTGACCGACCAGTGGCAGGCGACCCGGAAGCTAACGTTGAACTACGGCGTGCGCTGGGAGAAGTATCCTGTTCCCACGCGGGAGGAGTCGGGCATCTACTTTTTTGACGTTCCCAACAACACAGTGCAGGTTTGCGGAGTGGGCGCGTTTCCCAAGGATTGCGGCATCAAGGTGTCGAACAAGTTGTTTGCTCCAAGCGTCGGCATTGCGTACCGCCCGACGCCAACCTTCGTGATCCGCGCAGGATACGCTTTGTCGCCGGACCCGGTTCACATGGGACGAGGACAGATGCAGGCCTTCCCGGGCGAGGTCGCGCTCGAAATCATCGGCGCTACTCCATTTACTCCGGTAGGCACACTGACCACCGGCATTCCCCTGGTTCCCGACCCGGTTGGCGTGAACGGGGCCTTTTTCGTTCCGCCGGCAACGGGCAATCTATCAAACTTGAATGCCAGAAAGGATTACATCCGCGGCTATTCCCAGTCCTACAACTTCACCATCCAGAAGGAATTGCCGGGCGGCTTTGTGGGGCAAGTGGGTTACGTGGGGACGCATTCCCTCAAACTCCAGACAGGGATCAACATCAACTACGGCCAGCTGGGCGGCGGCGGCGCCAGCCAATTGCTGGCCCCACATGGCAACCTAACGACTGTTACTGTCCTCGAGCCGTACGGGAGCGGCATATACAACTCCCTCCAAGCCACGCTTAATAGGCGCTATGCCAATGGCCTCTCATTCCAGAGCGCCTACACCTATTCAAAGGACATCGGTTTGCTCAGCGGGGCGAACACCGCGGTTCTGATTCCCCAGTATCTGTTTATGAACCGCGCCAAGACAGCCGCGGACCGCACGCACCATTTGGTTCTCAGCGGTTCGTACGAACTGCCGTTCGGCAGGGGTAAGCGGTTTGCGCAGCAGGGCCTGGGGGCCGCCATCCTGGGCGGCTGGGGCGTGAACGGAATCTTCAATATCTGGTCCGGGGCTCCGTTCAATGTCACCGCCAGCGGAAACTCCTGCAACTGCCCCGGCAACGCACAGATCGCGGACCAGGTCAAGGCGGAGGTCGCTATCACCGGCAGGGGTGTGGGAGGCGACCCCTATTTCGATCCGTTGGCCTACAGGCCCGTGACCGGCGCTCGTTTTGGGACCTCGGGCTTCAATCAACTACGCGGCCCGGGCAGCGTCAACCTGGATATGGGTCTCTTCCGCAACTTCCGCGCGACGGAAGGCGTTACGGTGCAGATCCGGGCGGAGGCTCTTAACCTGAGCAACACGCCGCACTTCGCCAACCCGGCTGCAAACGTGTCAAATCTGCAGCTGAATGCCGATGGCACGGTGAGGAACCTGAACGGATTCAGCCAGAGTACCCAGACGGCACCGCTGGGCCGTACAATCGATCAGAGGTTCTTCCGGTTTGGCCTTCGGATTGGGTTCTAGCGGTAAGGCATCCCCTCCGGCCGGCCACATTCCGTGCGCCGGTCCGGAGGGCTCATGCTAATGGCACGGATTGCGATTCGGCTCTGCTGGGCGGCTGTTGCCGGTTGCTTTTCCATCGCCGCCCAGTTCCCTCCTGAAAACCTCTACGTCGACTCGCGGCTCTGCTCGACCTGCCATAGCCAGATCGCGCAGGACTATCAGCAAACCGGCATGGGGCGGTCTCTATTTCGCCTCACCCCCGCCAACACGGTAGAAGATTACACCAGCAACAACCAGTTCTATCACGCTCTCTCCGACACGCATTACGCGATGACGGTCCGTGACGGCGCCTACTACCAGCGGCGCTGGCAAACTGGATTCGGCGGGAAGGAGGCCAATGTAGAAGAGTCCAGGATCGACTACGTCCTCGGTTCCGGCAACCACGCCCGCTCTTACCTGCATCGCACGGCCCGCGGCACACTCATCGAGCTGCCGCTAGGCTGGTACGCCGAGAGGGGCGGCTTTTGGGGCATGAGCCCGGGGTTCGATTCGGGGCATCCGGCGACCCGGCGGTTGATTTCCTATGAATGCATGTTTTGCCACAATGGGTATCCAAAGATTCCCGCTGGGCACGATGCTCCGGGGAGCGAGCCTGTTTTCGCCGGCGAACTGCCGGAAGGCATCGATTGCCAGCGCTGCCATGGTCCCGGCGGCAATCACATTCGCGCGGCCCAAGCCGTGGGGGCCCGCAGCGAGGAGATCCGCGGCAGTGTTGTGAATCCCGCGCGGCTCAGTCCGAAGCTGCGGATCGATCTCTGCTTGCAATGTCACCTTGAGCCCACTAGCACGGCCATTCCGGCCGTGATCCGACGATTTGATCGCGGGCCGTTTTCCTTTAGCGCGGGGGAGCCGCTGGAAGCGTTTCTGCTGACCTTCGACCATGCCCCCGGCGCGGGACACGACGGCAAGTTTGAGATCGTTGGCAGCTCGGCCTACCGGCTCCGGCAGTCGCGTTGTTTTCTCGAGAGCAATGAGCCTCTCATCTGCGAGACCTGCCACGACGCTCACCGGGCTCCTCGCGGAGTCGAGGCCGTACAACATTATGCCCAGGCGTGCCGCGGCTGCCACGCCGCCCGGGTGGACGGGCTGGTCTCTAAGGGCGCCCATCCTCCTGCCGCCGATTGTGCGGCCTGCCACATGCCAAAGCGCAGAACCGAGGATGTTGTGCACGTCGTCATGACGGACCACCTGATTCAGCGCCGGCCGCCGTCCCGTAATCTGCTCGCCGCCCTTGAGGAACGCCTCCCGGCGGAGACCGAGAGGTATCAGGGAGAAGTCGTACCCCACTACCCGCCGCCCCGAGGGGACGCCGACGCCCTTTACACGGCGCTAGCGCAGGTTGTGATGAAGAACAATCTCACCGCGGGTGTTGCGGAGTTAGCCCGCCTTGTGGCCCTGCAATCTCCGCGTGAGGCAGAGTGGTACCTTCAACTCGGTGAGGCGTGGCTGGCCGCTGGAGAGACGGGCAAGGCAGTCGCAGCCTATGAAGAGGCCGTCCGGCTCAAACCGCGAGCTGTGCAGCCGCTGCTGTCGTTGGCCAAGGGGCTGAAAGCCGCGGATCAAAGTGTTCGCAGCGCGCGGGTGTTGGAGCAGGCGATTCAGATTGATCCCTCCGATGCGCGCGCCTGGTACCAATCCGGTACGCTTGTCTCGCAGCTGGGCCAAAGGGCCGATGCGATCAGAAGACTACAGAAAGCAATCGAGTTCAATCCGGACCTGCCAGGGGCTTACACGACCCTGGCCGGAATGGCCCTGGAGGTGGGGCAGGCCGATCTCGCCGAAAAGGCCTTGCGGGATGCCCTCCGCGTAGATCCTTACGATGCGGCCGCGTGGGATCTGGCCGGCCGGGCATCGGCGGGCAAGGGTGAGTTTCCCGAGGCTCTCTACAATTTCGAAAAGGCAATTCGCCACCGGCCCGGCTTCGCTCCGTATCTCTATGACTACGCCTTGACGCTGACGAGCGCGGGCCAACTCGATCGCGCGCAGGAATCCGTGCAAGCGGCCGTTCAGGCCGATCCCAACCTGGGGGAAGCTCGCGCCCTGTTAGGTAGTTTGTTCGCGAGAAAGCAGCAGTTCCCCGAGGCAGCCAGCGAGTATCAGCAGGCGCTCCGGCTGCGCCCGGATCTGGCGAGGGTGCAGCTTGACCTGGCTTCGGTCCTGGCAGCGCAGGGCGACATGCCGGGAGCGGTGCAGCACTTAAGGGAAGCGGCAAAAAGCAGCAATGCGGAAGTGGCGCGGCTCGCGGCCGCGGCGCTGCAACGGCTCGGAGAGCGTTAGGCCTTTCAGGCGACGGACGGTTCGGCCGCCGCCGCAAAGCTTCTTCACAAGAGGCGCCTCGATTTCTCCCTGACTTCTACGCGGCTAGTTTTCCACGAAGCACGCCTATGACTCTTCCGAGACGCCCTGGGCGACTTGAGGCTGCGTTTTGAGGGTCTGCCGTCTTGAAATCGGCAAGCGCATTCCCCTGCCAGCTCATCGAGGTTCTGCCGCGATGAATCCCGCTAAAATCTTTGCTCCCGAACGGGCCCGGCGCGTCACTTCGTTGTGTCAGGAGGCGTGGGCGGATCTACGGTCACCTCGTAGATATCCACGATCTTCGGCCGCTCGCCTTCTGTGGAAAGGCCCACGGCGAGCATCAGCTTGGTAATGGCTTCGATCGTCGGCGCATGGGGCTGCAGGGTGCGATCGGCGTAACCCTCGGCGATGAAGAGCGGCGTCCCGCCCAATTTGTTGGGATTCTTCCAGACTTGCGGATCGGCTCCACGCTCGGCGAGCAGATTCATGACAAGCGGGTAGTTGTTATACGCGGCGCCATGCATGGCCGCATTGCCATCGTCGTCCACGGCGTTGATGTCAGCGCCGAGATCGAGCAGCATCTTCACAGCTTCCAGCGCTTCGCCTTCGTCGCCCGCCTCTTCGTCTGGAGAATCCGTGCCGACGCCGGCCGCAGCCATCAGCGGCGTGGTGTTATTGAAATTCGGCAGCAGGGGATCGGCCCCGAGTTCCAGAAGCAGACGCATCAGCGGTACGTCGGAGCGATCGGCGGCAAAGAGAAACGGAGTCGCCCCCGCCGACCCCTGCGTCGCGACGCGCGAGGAAGTGCCGCGCAGCGCCGGCGCGCCAATGGGCAGGCGGAAATTGACATCCGCGCCGCGCTTCACGATTTCGCGCACGAAGTCGGCGCTGGAGAGCCGGCCCGCTCCCGCTGCCGGCGCGCCATCGCTGGTGTCATTGGAATCCGGCTTGCGAACCCCGGGGATGATATGGAGAGGCGTGAATCCGGTCCGCACATCGTTCGGATCGGCGCCCGCCTCGATCAGCGCAATGGCAAGCTCGAAGTGGGCGTTCTGCACGGCGAGCAGCAAGGGATTCGTGTCCGGCGCTCTCCTGGCCGCGCGCCTCCTTCCAGCGCCGCCCTCTGCAGGCTGCATCATCGCATTCACATCCACGCCCGCCGCGAGAAAGGCCTGCACGGCGTCGAGATGGCCCTCGCGCACGGCAAAGAAGAACGGAGTAAATCCGGAATCCAGGCTTGCATTCCGGTCGGCTCCCGCCTCGAGCAACGCGCGGATCACCGCGGTGTGCCCCTCGGCCGCCGCCCACATCAAGGCCGTCTGTCCGGCCCGTTCGCGGGCGTTGGGGTCGGCGCCGCGCACGAGCAGGGCCTTCACCGCCTCAGTACTCCCGGAGCGTGAAGCCAACATGAGCGCGGTCTCCCCGCCTTTCATCGTGGTGTTCGCGTCGGCCCCGGCTTCCAACAGCAGCTTGACAACGGCTCCGGCGCCATTGGTGCAGGCCTCCGCCAGCGGCGGCACGCCGTAACGGTTCACGGCGTTCACATTGGCGCCCGCCTCGACGAGCAGCGCAGTCATTTCCGCATCCGCGTGATACGCCGCCCAATGCAGAGCGGTGGTCCCGTCCGCCTGCGCGGCGTTCACGTCCGCGCGGGCCTGGAGAAGTGCGCCCATGCCAGCCTTGTCGCGTTGTTCGGCAGCGTCGGCAAGCGACGCCGCGGCAGCCGAACCCGCCAGACCGAGACCCAGAAGCACGATCCCAGCGCTTTTTCGCCAGTGCATATGCGCCTCCTACGCTACGTCGGTCAATTCGAAAAGGCCTTCGACTTTTCCGGTGCTGTCCATGAACGAATCCATATGGACGCCAACGCGATCGAGCAGCGTGAGGTGGAGATTGGACAGATTCGTTCCGTTCTCATACTTGATATGCCGGCCGCCCTTTGAACCGGTGATGCCGCCCGCCACCAGGATCGGAAGGTTTTCGTGATCGTGAAGGCTCGGATTGCCCATGCCGCTGCCGTACAGATAGACGGAATGATCCAGCAGCGAGCCGTCGCCATCGGGAGTGGCTTTCATCTTCTGGAGGAAATCTGAAAACAGCTCAACATGGAACGTATTGATCTTCGATATCTTCAATACCTTTTCGGGATCGTTGCCATGATGACTGGTGGGGTGGTGCGGTTCCGGCACGCCGATCTCCGGATACGTACGATTGTTATGCTCGCGCGTGAACTGAAAGCTGACTATGCGCGTGATGTCCGCCTGGAAGGCCAAAATCTGTAGGTCATACATGAGTTTGGCGTGGTCGGCGAACGCCGCGGGAACTCCCACCGGCCGGTCGAGGTCGGGCGTCCTATTTTCGTCTACCGCTTGCTCGGCACGCTCGATTTCACGCTCCACCTGGCGAACGCTCTCGAGATACTGGTCCAACCGCGCGCGATCGGGAGCACCCACCCGTCCTTTAATCTTCCCGATGCTTTCGGTGAAGGAGTCCAGAAGGCTTTCGCGATAGTGCAGCGCCGCGCGACGCTCCGCCGCATTGCCGCCCTCGCCGAAGAGGCGCTCGAAGACGACGCGCGGGTGCCCCTCGGCCGGAAGCGGGGTCGTCGGCGAAGACCAGGAGAGGCAATTCTGATAGACGCAGGCGTAACCGTTATTGCACACGCCAGCGAGCGGCGTCACATCCATCGCGAGCTGGAGCGAGGCCACCTGTGTATCGCTGCCTATATTCTCCGCCGCGATCTGGTCGACGGTCGTACCCAGATAATAATCCGAACTCTCGGTGTGTTTAGAGACCGCCGCGCTCAGAAACGCCGAGTTGGATGTGTCATGCGTGCCTGGATAGGCATTCGGCAACCGCATGTTGGTGATGACGGTCAGCTGATCTTTGACCGGTTGCAGCGAGCTGAGGATCGGAGAAAGTTCGTCGAGCTTTCCCTGGCCGGGCGGGGTCCATCGCGAATGATCGCACCCCATTGGGACGAATATGAAGCCGAGCCTCGGCACCGGCTTCGCGGGCGTTTTAGCCCACGCTGTGGCGGCGGGGATCATGGCCTCGAGCAGCGGCAGAGCCAGCATACCCTGCGCGCTTTTCAGGAGTGTCCGCCTGGGAATCGCCTTCTTCGTTAGAAACTTCATGGTCTCCTCCCCTAAAGCTCTTATTGGTTTGCTGCAATCTCACGAGGCGCGGACGACTCCTTGCGTTCAGCGCTTCGCATTTGAAATGGAACGCTCTTGACTATTCCGAGAATAAGTGATGAGAACCGGTACTCGTCTTTACCGGCGTCTCTCACAATCTTGCGAACCGCAGGCGCGTCATAGTACTCGACGCCCCGTCCGAGCGCGAACGTCAGGAGCTGTTCCGTCAGGGTTGTGGCAAACAACTCCGGACGGGCCAGCAAAGCGTTCTCGATCCCGTCGGGGCCTCGGAACTCCCCGGCGCCGGGGAGAGTTCCCGAAGCGTCGACGGGTTCTCCGCCCGCCTCCCACTCTCGCCACTGCCCCACGGCATCAAAGTTCTCGAGGGGGAAGCCCGCCGGATCAATTGTACGATGACAGCTCGCGCACACGGCGTTGCTGCGATGTGCAGCCAGGCGCTCGCGCATCGGAAGATCGGCCGCTACCGCGCTCTCGTCCAGCGCCGGGACGTTCGGAGGTGGGGGCGGCGTCGGCGCACCCAGGATGTTGCGCAGCACGAATACCCCGCGAAGCACCGGCGATGTCCGGGTCGCATAGGAGGTGACCGACAGCACGCTGCCCTGGCGCAGCAGACCGCCGCGTCTGTGCTCAGGGGTAAGGGTCACACGGCGGAAACGGCTTCCGTAGACGCCCGGAATGCCGTAGTGCTTCGCCAGGCGTTCATTCAGGAATGTGTAGTCGGACCGGATGAAAGTGAGAACGCTGCGATCCTCGCGCACGATGCTGTCGAAGAAGAGTTCGGTTTCCTTCTTGAAGGCTTGCCGCAGGTTGTCATCGAAGTCCCGAAAAACATTGGCGCTGGGAATGACCGCGTCGATATTGCGCAGCCGCAGCCACTGTCCCGCAAAATTCGTCGTGAGGTTGAGAGAGCGGCGATCGGCGAGCATCCTGCGCGTCTGCCGTTCAAGCTCGCCCGGCTGACTCAGCTTGCCCTGCACGGCGGCGTCGAGCAATTCATCGTCCGGGACGCTGCTCCACAGAAAAAATGACAATCGCGATGCCAGTTCCACATCGCTGAGCCGGTAGACGCCGTTCGCCGGTACATTCTTGGGGTCGCTTTCCACGCGGAACAAGAACTCCGGGCTGGCGAGCACGGCACTGACCGCCATGGCGATTCCGGCGTCAAAATCGCCATCCGTGCGAGCTTGGCGATAGAAGGCCATCGGCTCGTCAACATCAGCCTTGGTGACGGGCCGCCGATAGGCGCGGCGCATCAGCGTCGATAGAATCTCTCCGGCGCATTTCTCTTCCTGACTCTTGTCCGGTCCAGCCGGGCGACAGACCAACAACCGGCGCCGGCTCGGCGTGTCTCCGGCGCCTTGGGGCGCAAAAGGTCCTGTCACTGAAAACTGGTCGACGGCGGGAACCGTACGCGGATAGCGATTGTCGTTAAAGCGGGCTGACGGAGGCTGCCGAAGCGTGTCGGTGAGCGATGAGCCTTCCTTGGCGAAGGCGACGGCGAGGTTGTGCGGGCCGGCGCTGACGTTAATGCGCGCCTTCAAATTCTTGTCGACATCAGCGACTTGCAGGAACAGTGAGTCGCCGCCGCCGGTCGGTCTCTGGATCGTGAAGGTCTTGACCGGCTCCCGGTCGAGAAGCACCATAAGCTCGTGCGCGCGGGTATCGCGCATCCCGCTGACGGTTCCTGTCAGATTGCGAGCGAGAAGGATCTGGATTTCGTACTCGCCGTCTTGGGGAAACGTAAAGGACGTCGACACGCCGCCGCGTGTGCCCAGCGGCAGGCCAGGCAAGTGGCCTTCCTGCGTGAGATCGGGAGCCACTTGAATGGTCTCGCCTTGCACGGACTGCATGGTTCCGACCGCGAGGCGGCTGACTCTCTGGGCTGCTGAAATGTAGCGGTTCAGGAGCGTCGCCGACAGATCGCCGACGATGACATTGTCGAAGCCGTGACCACTCTCATCGGCCGGGAGCAGCGAGGCGGCGTCGATGTCGAGAGCCAGCAGGTCTCTGATCGCGTTCTGATACTCTGTGCGAGTCAGGCGTCGCAGTGTTTCGGTGCGGCCGGGATTGACGTTTGCGGCCGCCGCGGCATCAAGCGATGTTTCCAGCCAGGTCAACGCCGCGCCGCGATCCGCTTCCGAAGGCTGCGGCGCACCAGGCGGCGGCATGACGCCCGTGCGCAGCTTGCGCACTACGTTCTCCCACAGTTCAGGTTGCGCACTCAGTTTGGAGAGGTCGGCCTGAACGAGACTCAGGCCGGCGGTCTTTAGTTGTTCGTTATGGCAGGTAGTGCAATGCCTGTCGAGGAACTGGCGCTGACTGGGAGCCGGAGAGCGTTCCGAAGATGCCGCACCAGTCTGCTGTGCTTGAACCTTAACCTGCACAGAAAGCAAAAGCGCCGCTGTCAGTCCGGCCAGACCTAGTTTCAGCGCCCCAGGGAACAACGCCGGGCCGTTCATCTGCTATCTCCCTCCAAAGGAGCCTGCCTTTCCTTGTAATCAGTATATCTCTAACTTTCCCACCTGGGGAGCTATCCCCACGAAATTGTAAGCTCCACAGATCGAGCATCCTGGATGAAGAAAGACACTCCCCTCTGCCCCTCCTGATTTACCACGGCGACGGCCGAAGACACGGTCGGCGCGGTCCGGCAACCTCACCGCCGGACCGCACCAAGTTAAAACCCAGCGTCCGAACCTTAGAACGCGAACTTCAGCCCGAACTGGATGATTCTCGGGTCTCCGGCGCTCGTCACCCGGCCGAAACTGCCAGTTCCGAAGTTCCTATTGGGTGTGCCGAAATTGGGATGGTTAAACGCGTTGAAAAACTCCGCCCGGAGCTGCAGGTTCTTGGCCTCGCCGAACCGGAGTTCCTTGCGCAGGGAGAGGTCGATGCCGATGATGCCGGGCCCTTGTAGCGTGGAGCGGCTCGCGAAGCCGTAGCGGATCTCCGGAGCGATATAGCAGTCGATATTGAAAAACCGCTCCCACGTCTGCTGGCCCCGGGGAAGATCCGGGTCACAGCCGGCAACCATGTCAGTCCGCAAAACATCGTTTGTCCCCATGGCGCCCGGATCGCCGCTGCGCCGGGGGGTCATCGGAAAGCCGGACTGTAGCTGGATGATTCCATCGACAGCCCAACCGCCCAGCAGCATGCCCTTGCCCGGCAGCTCGTACACTACCGCGGTGGTGAAACGGTGGCGGTGGTCCAGATCGGCGAGACCCTTCTCGCTCTTGCGGTCCAGTTGGTTCTGATAGCGCCCCCCCGTTCCTGCGCCGCCGCCGCCGAATCCTGGCGCGTCGGAAATGGCTTTGCTGAAGGAATACGTCGTGATATAGGTCAGGCCCCGGGAGAAGCGCTTTTCAAGACGCAGCTGCCCGGCGTGGTAAGTCGAGAAAGAGGAACTCGACTCCTCGAACACGTTGCTCAGGGGGATGATTACTCCCTGCTCGACGGTCAGAGGCACCAGCCGTCGCATCTGGTTGCGACCGGCCGGACCAATGTCGGCACGGATCGTGGGGTCGTTGCTTAGATCGCCCCATGTGGCATAGGGTCCCAAAGGCTCGGCCAGATTCAGCACCTCCTGCCGCTGTAGAGCCGTCCCTTTGGTGCCCACATAGCTCAATTCGACCACCATTTGCCCTGGCAGCTCCCGCTGAATCCCAAAATTCCAGGACTGCACATAGGCATTCGAGAAATCGGCCGCGTAGTTGTTCGGGCCAGGGTTAAACTGGGCCACCGAGCCCGGTCCACCATCGCCCAAACCCGGATTCTCGTGCAGAAAACCAAAAAACGACTCCGCGACCGGCAAACCGTGCTGGCTCAAACCGAGGTCTTGCTGGTCCTCGATCACTTGTGGATAGTTGTAGAGCGAATCGGCGTTCACCGACACCGGCGTCGTCTCCCAGAAAATCCCATAGCCTCCCCGGATCACGGTCTTGGCGTTGCCGAACGGCTGCCAGGCAAAACCGAACCGCGGCCCCAGGTTATTCTTGTCGGTCTTGGAAAGCGAGCGCGGAATATCTCTGCCCGCGACGCCGAAGAATGATTGGCGGGGATCATTCGCCGACAAGTGAATGTAGTTGGGTCCGCACTCCGCAAAGGTAAGGCAGTTGGCCGGCTGCACCCACGAGGAGATATCGTCGTTATCGTCGTAGGGCGGCGTATAGTACATGTAGCGCAGCCCGATGTTCAGGGTTAGGTTGTTGGTGACTTTGTAGTCGTCCTGGATGAAGACCCCCCACTCCCGCAGCCAGTAGTTCAACTGGAAATCCGCCACCAAGCGGCTCTTTTGCCTTGACAGGCCGAGCAGAAAGGCAGCCGCCTCGTGCCCCGTGTTGGTCAGACCCTGAACCCCCGTCCAGCCGCGGGTGTCGAACTGAAAGGTTCCCCTGGGCCGGTCGGGGCGGACCATGTTCATCCGCGCGGTGCGCAGTTCTCCGCCGAATTTTAGGAAGTGCTTCCCCTTTGTCACCGAGAGGATAGCCAGCGGTTGGTAGGTATGGTTTCTTTCCGTGGTCGGCCCGTTGCCGTTGCCCAAGCCGGCGAAGCTGGTAATGTTGACTACCGGGGAACCGAGGATGCCTGATTCCCGGGCGACAGACAGGCCGGGAATCTTGAAATCACCAATCCAGTCTCTGCCGGCGAGGCCGTCCTCCGCCCCGCTTTCAGTGAACCAACCCTGATATCCAAACCTGAACTCCCCGATCGTCGTCGGCGTGAACACCTTGGAGTAGTTGAGCGAGGCGTTCATCCTTCGCTCGTTACCCACAGTTCCAAACCCAGGGAAGGTATTTGGGCTGTAGGTACGGGCGTCCTGGAAGGAATAACGGCCATAGACGGTGTCGTTGTCGGAGAACTGGTGATCGACCCGCCCGCTGAACTGCTCGCTGTCGCTCCTGTTCGAGCGGCTGTCGAGCCAGTTCTCGGTAATGTCGCCGTCGGAAGCCCTGGCGCCTGCTGCGTTCGGTAAGGGCATGAACTCTGTGTTGGCCACCATCCTTGCCGACACCGGATCAAACATGGTCACCGGGACACGGTTATTTAGAAACGGATCCCGCGCGAAGCGGCCCGAGGGCGTCTGCACCGACGTTGTCGGATCGAAAAGCTGGCCTCGCTGCCAGCCGCGTCCCAGCGCGTCCGTGCCGGCGCTGGTGCTCAATAGGTTCTGGCTGAAATCCCCCTGCCGCTGCGCCGGCATCATCACCGCGCTCACCGTGGCGTTGCCCCGCCGCTGCCGGAAACCCTCAAAGGTGGCAAAGAAGAAGGTCCGCTGCGCGATCGGCCCGCCGAGATTCGCTCCAAACTGATTCTGGTTGTACTGCGGCGCGCAGGCCGGGCGCGTGCTCACATTGGGATCGCTGGGATCGCAGGGGAACGATCTCGAGTTGCGGTCGAAGAAGTTGCGTGCCTGCACCCGGTCATTGCGCAGAAACTCCCAAAACGTTCCATGGAACTCCCTCGTGCCGGACTTGGTGATGATGTTCACCTGGGCTCCCGCGCCCTTGCCGAACTCGGCGGAGTAGTTGTTGGTCTGAATCTTGAACTCCTGCAGCGAGTCGATGTTAGGACGGACGCTGATCCGGTTCCGGAATGAGTCGGTGTTCGAAGTACCGTCAATTTGGAAAGCATTCTGATCCGCTCGCAGGCCACTGGCCGAGAAACCGGATTCTCCGCCGGCCCCGGTACCCGTGGTCACGCCCGGCACCAGGTAAGCCAGTTGCACAAAGTTGCGGCCGTTCAGAGGCAGGGCGAGGATCTTCTGCGTGTCTATCACGGCGCCAAGGGTCGCGCTTTGGCTCTCAATCAAAGGAGCCTCCGCGGTGATCTCTACGGTCTCCGTGACCTCTCCGAGTTCCATCGTGACATTCAGGCGCAGGTTCTGGTCTACCTGCAAAACCAATCCCAGCCTCTGTGCGCGCCGGAACCCCGCGGACTCCAACGCCAGATCGTAACGGCCCGGGGTAAGGCCCGGGAGGTTGTATTGACCGAGGGAATTCGTAACGGTGTTGCGTACGAAGCCCCTTTCAGAATTGACAGCCGTAACGGAGACCCCAACGACCACTGCCCCTGTCGGGTCGATCACGTTACCAGAGATGGTTGCTGTACCCAGTTGGGCCAGAACAGGCTGCCCTGTCCCAAGGCACAGCAGGAGAACTGACACCAGCACCAAATGGAGAAGACAGATCGAACGGTTCCTCATCCTTCGCTCCTTATTCCCTTCCCGCCATACTCTGAGTGATGGAAAAACTGCACAATGATAGGTCGTACTTCTATAATTGTCAATCTAAAAACTATATAGATAGTAATAAGTCCCTGGATTGCGCACTACATAGAAATTATTCTTGTATAACAGTATGAACCTGGCCAGGACCGGCCAGGACGCTTGCGTTCGGAGAGCCATGGGTCCAACTCCTCGACCAGGAAGGTCCCCATAAACCAAGCCACCATCGCGCCGCCGTTAGTAGGTGAACCAATTTACGTTCTCCGTCAGCAGCAGTGACAGTCGATGCACATGTTCCGAGTGGCCCATGTGAATCACAGGTCTGAGGTAAACGGCGACTGGCGCGACGGGATCGTGTTCGATAGACTGTCGCTGCCAGGACTGTACTCTGCACCGGGGAGTTTCTCGCATGAAGGCCATATCTCGACGACACATGATGCGGCTGGCCCTGGCGCCCGCCGCTTTGGCGCAAGCGCAGGTGGCGGACCTTCGCCCGACCGTGTCCCGAGTCTATCCAGGCGCGGATGGGAAACTCGTTTATGTTCCTGATGAAGAGGGAAACACGATCCAGGACTTTTCTCACGCCGGCTATGGCGGAGGCGGCACGCCCATTCCTGCCGTACCCATTCGCGAGACGGTGTGGCCGGTAGCCGGGGACAACACAGCGAACCTCCAGGCGGCCATTGACCGGGTGTCGGCTCTGCCTCTTGATCAGAACGGTTTCCGGGGAGCGGTGCTGATCAAGATGGGCTACTACAAGATGGCAACGCCGGTCAGCATCCAGGCCAGTGGGGTGGTGCTGCGCGGAGAAGGCATGGGCGATACCGGCACGATACTCATCGGTACCGGGAATCCCCGCAGTAGCACGGGCCGGGGTTCACCGCCCCTGGTGGCGATCGGCGGGCCGTCGGGCTGGGCGGTCCGGGAGGAGACCAAACAAACGGTTACCGACGACTATGTGCCGGTCGGCGCGCGGAGCTTCCGTGTCGCCGATGCGAAAGCTTTCCGTCCGGGCGACAGCGTGGTCGTGCGGCGCGCGGGGAACCAGGATTGGATCAATGAAATCGGCATGAACCAGGAGAACCCGAGGTATCGCTGGGAACCGTTCCCTATCGAGTGGGACCGCGTGGTGGCGGACGTCCAGGGGAATACGATTACCATCGACGCGCCGGTCACCTGCGCCATGGAGAAGCGCTGGGGCGGAGGCGAAGTCGTCAAGTACAACGACCCGGCGCGTATCGAAAAAATCGGCATCGAGAACCTGCGGGGCATGTCCGAGTATGACCAGACGGTCCGCACGACCGAACACGGCAACATGGACCGCCAGCCCTATCTCGGAGAGGAATACTACTCGGACGAAGACCACTATTGGAATTTCATTTCCATCGACAACGCGAAAAACGTCTGGGTGCGGAATGTGACGGCCCTTCACTTCGCCAACAACATGGTCACCATCCAGCGCGGAGCCAAATGGGTCACAGTGCAGGACTGCGTGTCGCGCGAGCCGGTCTCCCGGCGGCTGGGCGCGAGAAGATTCACGTTCCGGCTGTCGGGGCAGCTCTCGCTCGTTCAGCGCTGTGCCTCCGACAAAGGCCGCCACTCGTACATGATGGGCCAGCCCACGTCGTCCGGAAACGTTTTCCTCGATTGTTCGGCAACGCAACCATTCTCCTCGAGCGAACCGCACGAGAAGTGGGTCACCGGCGGCCTCTACGACAATGTGCAAGCGCCGTTAACCGCGCGCTTCTGGCAGAACATCTCGATCGGATGGGCGGGCGCGAACATTGTGTTCTGGAATTGCGAGGGGCCTTTTCTGATTCAGAAGCCGCCGACGGCCCAGAATTTCGCGTTCGGCCACATCGGCATGCATTCGATGTCATTCAATACGATTTTCCAGGTCCTGAGCCTGGAGAGCGGGCACATCGAGTCGTGGGACAAGCACGTCGCTCCGCGCAGCCTGTATTTGGCGCAGCTTCGCGAGAGGTTGGGGGAGGCCGCGGTGCGAAATATTGCGGCGCCGGGCCAGAGCGGTTGAGGCGAGGTTTGCTTCCCGGGCGGCGCGTGATCCGCTCGTAATCCCCGACGGACTGGGTTGACCAAGCGAGTGATGGCCCGGAGATCAATATTCCAGAGAGTGCATCCATGCGATGACGGCTTCCGACCGGAACCGCGATGTTGGCAACGGGCTGCTGCGTCACTGTCGCAAAGACTGAAAGGAGGATGATCTAGTTGACCGCTGGAAGCGTGTAGTACTCGTACATGTTCTTCCAAGTGAACTCGGCGCCGGGCTCGATGTCGATTGCAATGTAGGGCTCGATCGCAAATACGGTCCGAATGGACCACAGCATGTCTCGGATGAGCGGGCGGTCGCCGGTGATCCTCATGCCCGCTCCCTGTTTCCGGTTCTCGATGATCATCTCCGTGTCGTCGGCGCTGTCGCCGAAGCCCTCGAAAAGCACGACGGCTTGCTCACGTCCCTCGAGAGCCTTCTGGTAGACGAGTTCGTTGCCCCGAACGTCGATCAGCTCGCGGTTGGGCGGCCGCCTCGGCTCGATTTGGAATGGGAACTTGATCGTGAAGTCCGGTCCCGGAGGCTGCTTGTTGAGCACCACGAAATTATGGTTGTAGACGTCGCTCTTGATAGCGCGCCGTCCGGTATTCTTCAGGCTGTGATCGATCACCATCTCCGGCTTTCCTTCCACCAGTCGTATGAGCTTGCGGTAGAGGTAGGCGTAGCCCGAAGCGGGGTCCGACAACTCCTGCGTGAATTCGATCGAATCGCTGCCCTTCTTGACCTCCCATTTGCCGGAATTCAGCACGTCGGATGGTACGAACCGGTTGTAGTTTCCCTCGCCCCTGCGCAGCACGCCCACACCAAGCTTGATGAAGGTGCCGCCTGGCTGGGCCTCATCCCATCCCAGCGGGGTCTGGAACTCGTCCACGGGGCCGGCTAGCGCACTACAGGGCCCGGAGACGATTTCCTCGCCCTCGAAGACCCAGTTGATGACTTTCGGATCGATCCGGTCGTACCAAGTGCCATAAAATTCGTGGCCCTTGTACTGCAAGCTGTAGAGGGCGCCAGACCAGTCAAAGCGTGTAGAGCGATAGTATCCCTTCTCAGCATCCGGTAGATAGATTTTCGCCGTTAACTGGCCGTTGGAGATCTGGGCCTCTGGAAAATCGGCCGCGAGGGTTGGCGCCGCACCGGCGAGGAGGCTGAGCACCAAAACGGCCGGCAGCAACAGCACGGCCAGGCACGCCGCCACAGCTCGAATCTGAAAGGTCCGATTCATGATCATGTTGTGCATTCCCGGAATCTGGATTTTCGTTAATCGCTTCCGGGTCCCTGCCAAGTGTACATCCACCCAGCGCCGCTCGGCCACCTGCGCAAAACGCTATCTCAGCGAGGGCGCGAGTCTGAAAACTGTAACGGAATGCCTTCCCGTTCCCGTTGAATCTGGCCTCCGAGACCGGCAAAGGGCCTTCGGTGAGATTTCCTCTCGTTGCCGTTTGAAGGACGGTAGCCTCACAGGCAATCTTTGCCGGAGCAAAGATTTTTGCTGAAGAACGGCAAGACATGGTTCTGAATACGATCGGCCACTGCGCTGGTGTGCGTGCCCTTATACACCTCGAAAGTATTCGCAATCCCGTAATTGTCGAGAGCTTCATGCAGCTTGGCGGCGCCGTTCCGCAGGCCGTCCTGATCGCCCACATCGATCGAAATGCCCTGATACCGCCGGAGATTTCGGATGTATTGGTCGACGAAGGCCAGTGGCGCATTGGCCGCCCATCTTGCGATCACATCCGGCTGTACTTCACCGTTCTTCGTCGGAAGATCGAGATACAGTGGCGGGTTCTTTGGGTTAGGCGACCACGCCGCCGCAGATGCAAGCTGAGCCCGAAGACGAAAGGGCAGTTTGGCCGAATCCGCCGGTGCTTTCACCGCTTCCAGAGCTTTTTCATTGTCGGGGTCCACAGGTCCGGCGCCCCTGGGCGCCAGACAGCAGGGGCTCATGATGTACAGACTGCCGAAGACATCCGGGTACTTCATGCCAATGCGGCTGGCGCCATAGCCGCCCATGGAATGCCCTACCAGTCCCCGGCTCGTCCGCTTGGGAATGGTGCGGTAATGAGCGTCTATATGGCCGACGACATCGCGGGCGATAAACTGCTCAAAGTCGCCGGTGGTCACGGAGCTGGAATACATCGATCCGTTGTGCACGGTCTTGGAGTCGGGTAGCACCACAATCATTTCCTGCGAGCCGAGGGCGAAGGCAGCCTCGATCGTTTGTGGCACGTGGATTTCTTGCGTCCACTGCTCAGCACCGATCGAATAACCATGCAAAGCAAAGACGACCGGGAAGCGGCGGCTCGTCTGCTCGGAGTAACTCGGCGGGAGGAAGACAATGACATTGCGGTCGACGTCATTGCCCTCGAGATTGCCTTCCAAGGCGGTGCCGTGTACCTTGATGCGCTCCACCGTTACGGGTTTTGCGCCGGGTACGAGGGGAGGCACCTCCGTTTGAACCTGCGCCAGCAACGGCAAAGTGAGGCCGACTGCAAGTGGCAGTGTACGGAGGGTTCTCATTCTCATTGTCAATCCGTTGCCGATAGTCCTCGTCATCATGCACCTCGTGCCAATCATGCAAGTTTAGAAGCACCCATTTTGCCACACGATCAGGACGTTCTTCCGGGCAGTCGCAACTTAAAGTTTCTTCCAGGCGCGTCTTGAGGTTCTGTTACCATTGGTTGCACTTCCGCCGCCTGCGCTAAATGACCATGTTACGGGCGGGTGCGGATGGTACCTGGTAGAGCGGCTCTAGAATACAAGCTGCGGTCGAGTAGCCACCCTTTCCCGGAAGCTATTCCTGGAAGCGTTAGCGTCGAGTTGGACTGGCGGACAGCACGGCCTCGACGAGCCTGCGAGTATACGTCTCCGCGGGTCGAGACACGATGTCCTCCGGCGAACCAGTCTCGACAATTCGCCCCCCGCGAAGGACTGCCACCCGGTCACTGACCTCCAGGACCGAGGGAAGGTCGTGACTGATGAAGAGCAACGCCATATTGAGACGGCGGTTTAGTTCTTGGAAAAGGTTGAGCACGCCGGCGCGGGTGAGAGCGTCGAGGGAGCTTGTCGCCTCATCGGCGATCAGCAGGGCCGGCCGGTGCAAGATCGCCATCGCAATCAGCACCCTCTGCGCTTGGCCCACGCTGATCTGGCCCGGGTAGCGCCGCAGAAAAGCCCGGTCGGATGGGAGATGGACGTCCGTCAACGCGCTGGAGGCCACCTCGTCAAACGCCGCCGCGCCTTTATAGCCGGAGTGGGCGCGCCAAGCTTCTTTAAGCTGTGTTTCGATGCGCAAGCTTGGGTTCAGCGCCGTCATCGGGCTTTGCAGAACAAGCGCCATCCGCCGGCCGCGCAGACTGCGAAGGTCCCGCTCGGAACAGCGCATCAACTCTTGTCCCTCAAAAACCAAACTTCCGCGGCTCCAACCGCCGCTGAAGCGTTCGAGTCTCAAGAGTGACCGCGCCAGCGTACTCTTTCCCGAGCCGCTCTCGCCAACAAGTCCGACAGCTTCTCCCACACCGATCTCGAGATCAAGATCGTCGAGCACCGGCTCTTGGAGCTTGTAACCGGCGCTGAGCCGGACGGAGAGCAGGGATCGGAGCGGTGTCACCGGGTCCATGAAAGCTCCGAAGGTTTTTGAATTTCTTCGATGTTCCAGATGACGTTCGGCCAGAGCACGCCCGGACGAACGCCCCGCAGGCGAGGCGACACGGCGGCCAACGAATTCTTGTGGACAAGATAGACTATGGGCGCCTGCTCCTGAACAATTTTCTGAACCTCATGAAAGGCCTTGCGTCGCTGTTCCCTGTCCGTTGACTTCGCCTGCACCAGCATAAGCTCGTCAATGCGGGCCTCCCAGGGTGTTGCGGGAGTTTCCTGGGCGGGGTTCCAAGGGTGATTGCGGGCGGAACTGAGCCACACGTTCATTTGCGCGCTGGGGTCAAGATCGACATTGACGAAGCCCAGCAGGCAGGTCTCGTAGTCAGAGGTCTGTGCGATTCGTTCAATCAGCGACTGGAAGTCCAGAGTTACCACGTTCAGGCGCACACCAAGTTTCTTCAGGTCGAACTGAATCATGGCCGCCATCCGCGACCGCGCCTCGTTCCCCGCGTTGGTGATTATCGAGAACTCGACTGGCCTGCCGATGGAGTCAACCAGTTGCTCGCCCGCCTTGCGGAACCCACCCTTGCGTAGTAAAGCTTCCGCGGCCGCCAGATTATACGCTGATACATCGAGATCTGCATTAAACCAGAAGCGGTTGGTTGGAGAGATTGGCCCGATGGCGGGCCGGGCGTAGCCCCGATAGACGACGCGCACCAGGTCGTCGCGGTTGATGGCCAGTGAGATCGCCTTACGAAAATCCGCGGATGCGAACCACTGTTTTGGCCCTTCCGGCAGGGGCGCTGACGGCTTCAGATTGAACCACAAAAACTCGGCGTCGAGGGACGCGCCGGCATCGCGGGCGATTTGCTTGTTGGTGGCGGCTATCCGTTCGTAGGCCTGAGGCTCCAGGCTTTGAATCAAGTCGAGTTGCCCGCGGGTGAACCGGAGCAACTCCAACTGTGGCGTCTTCACGATTTCGAGGCGCACGGAATCAAGATAGGGCAGCCGCCGGCCGCCGTCGCCGGTCCTCCAGTAGTTGGCGTTTCGCTTCAGCTGGACGTAGGCTCCCGGCTTGTATTCCTCGATTTGAAATGGACCAAGGGTCGCACGCATTGGTGCTGGAGAGCGCGAGGAAAGGATGGGCAGAGGGTCGAAGAGCCTTTCCACGCCGGCGACGGCGTCGGGAAACAAGATCGAAACCTTGTATGGAGAGACCGCGCGTACCTCGATCCCCCCTTGCTCCAGGCGAAATGCGTCCGCGACTGGCGAGGCCAGTTCTGGATCCTTCAGCAGTTCAAACGTGTGAACGACATCGTGCGCGTCGAAGGGTGATCCGTCGGAGAAGCGCAGACCTTCGCGAAGGACGAAGTCGACCCGTTTGCCGTCCGCTGAGACGCTCCATGACGACGCCAGTTGCGGTTCAACCTCCTGGGTAAGCCGGTTAATCCGAAGCAGTGGTGTCTTGGTCAGATAACGGACGACCTCGGATGGCTCGTCGACGGCTTCAAGCGGATGCAAATTCCTCGGTTCGCCGCCTAGAGCAAACCTGAGCTCCCCGCCGAACTGGCCGCACAAGGCGGCCGCTGTGAAAATGAAAGCGAAAAACAGATGAATGGCAGTACGCATCATGTATTCCTCACCTGACGCCGCGTCAACAACTGAACGGAGCAAAGCGTTATGACGAGCAGGATGGCCGGCGCCAGCATGGCCGGTTGTGCAGCAACGGCAGGCAGATCCAAGAGCTCCGCGAGCAAATTGCCCCAAGAGGGCAGAGGTTGAGAGACGCTCAGCCCAAGCAGCCCCAGGTTGGCTTCGCTCAAGATGAAGAGCGGCACGGTAATCCAGAACTGAGCGAGAAAGAGCGGGGCCAGAGTGGGAAGCAGCTGCCTGAAGATCAACCGTCTCGGAGACATGCCCATCGCTTGGGTCTGCAGCATCAAGTCTCCCGTTCGGAATTCGCGCGCGGCCGTGCAGACGACGCGTGCTGGGCCGGCCCACCCCAGGCATCCCAATAGGGCGAAAGTTACGGCTACGGAAACCAGTGGTGAGGCATTCAACGGTAGCGCCGCGCGAACAGCGAGCAAAAGAAACAGCCACGGCAGAGTTAGGAAGAAGTCGATGAATAACAGAATAGAGCGCTCGACAGCACCACCGAAATATCCCGCTGCCCCACCGATGAGCGCCGCCAGCGCAATACTCAGAAGCGCGGCGGCCGGCGCCAGCGTCAGCGAAAGGCGTGTGCCATGGATCAAACGAGACCAGCGGTCTCGCCCGAGCGCGTCGGAGCCAAGCAGGAAGCCTTCAGCGGCAGGGGCCGCGGCCACCTCCCGGAATTGCTCGTCGTAAGCATGTGGCGCGGTCCACTCCGCCGGCAGAACCAACAGCAGAATCGTGGCCAAGACAATTCCGGCAGCCATGCGGACGATATTCATTTCGCTCCCGTCTCAACAAAGGCGCTCGCCGCATCCGCCAAGAAATTCGCAGAGATGGTGACGAACGCCACCACAGCCGTCAGGGCGACAATGAGCGGCAGATCCCGGGATAGGGCGGCCTCCCAGATGAGTTGTCCTAGGCCCGGAAGATCACAGATCACCTCAACCGGCACAGCCGCTCCGATCGCGAGGCTCGCGGAGACGCCCAGCAGGCTCAGAGTGGTCGGCACGGCCCGTAGCAACACATGGCGCCAAAGCACGCTCCGGCGGCGAACTCCACGAGAGAAGGCCGCGAGGACATGCGGCTCGTCGAGGATACGGTCCACAACATTCCGCAAATAGGCGTAGATCTGAGGAAAGAGCAACGTAGCGATCGCGATTGCGCCAGGCCAATCCAGGTACAAGCAAAGCAGGGCAAGCATCGCGGCCGGCTGCGATAGAGCTGTTCCTGTGAGTGCGGCTAGCGCAGTATCGAACTTCGCCGAACGGATGGCCAGGGAGGCAAGCAAAACCGCCAGCGCGACTCCCCATGCCCCGGCGAGCCCGGTGGCGACCAAGGCGGCTGTTCCGTAAACCCGCTCGGAGAGGAGTTCGGTGACCGGCCGGCCGTAGGCGCTGGATTCTCCCAGATCCCCGCTCAGCAGGCGCCCCAGCCACGCTTGCGGGTCACGCTCGGTCAGTAGAGTCCGGACACTGGAGTCGTTAAGGCGGGTGTCCATGGTAATCGCGTCAACTTGACTCCCCGGCGACATGCCAACCAGCCACGCCGCAACCAAGGAAGCGCCCAGAGTCATCACCACGAGCAGTGAAAAACGTCGAAACAGGGCGGCGAGCGTTTGGGTTGGCATCAGGCTTTTGCTCTCCACGCACTAGTGGGCGCGGGCCAAACCCGCTTCCGCGTGCACCGCGGGCTCCTGCGCACGCTGTCGCTTGTCTTCATACATACGGGTGTCGGCCTCGACCATGATCTGTTCTGAAGTCGCGCCATCGTGTGGGAAGAAGGCAGCGCCCACGGAAATCGAGAGCTGGTCGCCGACCGTAGTAACTGCTCGTTTGATCGCGGCGACGCGTTGCTCCACTTGCTCCGGAGTCAAGCCCGGCAAGACCATGACGAACTCGTCGCCACCCATGCGCGCTACATGGTCATACTCGCGGCAGCTGGCCTGCAACGACTCCGCGACCTGTTTGAGAAGGCGATTCCCCTCAAGGTGGCCCAAGCGGTCATTGACCGTTTTAAAGCCGTTGAGATCGCAAACCAACAGGGCGAAATGGCCTCTCTCCCGCTGGCAGCGCGCCAACTCCTGATCCAGAGTTGCGAACAGAGCACGGGCGTTTGGCAAACCCGTGAGGTAGTCTTTCGTCGCCGACTGCTGTGCATCGCGATACTTGATGGCGTTCTCGGTTGCCAAAGCCAAACGGGAACTCAACCCAATGACAATCCGCAGATGCTCTTCCGAGAACGGTGCGCTTTCGCGGCTGTAAAGAGTGAGAACTCCGATGACGCCGGACGCACCCTCGAGCGGCGCCGCCAGCGCGGCCCTCAAAGTCGTGATTCTCCGCGGTCCTGTCGCGCAACTCGACTCCACAGCGGCACTGCCGTTGATGATCGTCTTTAGATTCTCGGCCACCCAGCCGGAAAGGCCCTCCCCCATCGGGATGTCAAGCGAAGCGAACAACTGCTGATCGACGCCGCTGACATAGGCCGGCAGCAGCCGGTCGCCGTTCCGAACATAGACCGCAATGCAGTCAAACGGGATGAGCTTGTGGAGGCCGCGCGCGGCCGTCTCGAGAGTTTCTTCGACGCTCAAGGAGCCGCCCAGCTCGCGCGTCCACTCAAAGAACACTTGCGCCTCAAGCCGCGCCGACGCAATCGACGACCAGACGGGAGCCGTTTCGGCGAACCCGGCTGCTGGAGCCTCGCCGCGATGGATCACCATGTCCGTGACCAGCCCTTGCGGGGCGTCGGCGCTGGCACGGGTCGCAAGCGCTTCGAGTTCAATGTGGCGTCGCGAGAGAATCTCCACGACCTGCGGGTCGAAGGCCTTGCCGGACTCGTTCTCGAGAATCTTTATCGCTTCATCAAGCGGCAGGGCCCGGCGGTATTGCCGATCGGAGGCCAAGGCGTCGAGGCAATCGACCGCCGACAGAATACGAGCCCCAATAGGGATCTCTTCGCCTTTCAGGCCGTCCGGATATCCGCTGCCGTCCCACTTTTCGTGGTGCGACCGAACGATGGGGACGACAGGATAGGGGAACTGGACCCGCTTCAGGATATCCGCGCCAACGACCGGGTGAATCTTGACCTTTTCAAACTCCTCCTTCGTCAGCTTGCCCGGCTTGCAGATGATGTGTTCCGGCACCGCCAGTTTGCCGATGTCGTGTAACAGAGACCCCGCCTGCAAAGCGAGCATCTGTTCCGTCGACAGACCCAGTTCCTTCCCGATCTCCTGAGCGTAGACACGCACCCGCTGCAAATGATCATGCGTCGTCTGGTCCTTCGCCTCGATTGCCAGTGCCAGCGCTTCGATCGTCCGAAGATGCAGGTCCGCGAGCTTTTCCGCGTGATCGCGCTCGCCTTCCAAGCGGTCCATGTAGAGGCGATAGGAGCGATGAATCAGATAGACGAAGGGAATGACAAACAACGCCGAGGTCCAACCCGCCGCGTGCAGGCAAAGCACGAACATGCTGGCGAGTCCGCCGCCCACCAGGTAGTAGGGGAACGACCAGAAGAAGCACTCGCGCCAGACGGCCAACAGACCCTTTTGCTCCGTCAGCGCAATGATGCAAGTGACGATCCAGGTATTCGCGATGAAGTATACGGCTGCGGCGAGAACAAGCGCCAGCGTGAGTTCCCCGGGCAACCACGCCAAAAATGCGCGGTACATTGCCTGGGCAAGCGAGACGGAAACCCACACAGCCGAAATATTGAATGCAAGCTGATGAGGGCGCGGATTCTGCTCCGCCTTCCAAAACGCTTGCGCCAAAACGCCGGCGGTTGCAGCGATCAACGCCCCTCCAGCGCTGAGCTCCGCAAGGGCGACGAGCTTGAACACAAACCCGACCGAAAGCGAGCTGATGATTCCGGGAAGCGGCACCTTGAGAAGACTGACGGCGCCCACGGTTGCGGTGAACGCAAGCGTCGGCCAAAAGCGGAACTCGTCCGTCAGAAACCAGGCATGCGCGCAAGCAAAAAAACCACCTGCGACGACGAATGCGATATAAAGCTGAGCCGCTCTCTTCATCATCAGCCTAATGCTCGGCGTCGTGACTGCGGATGGAAAAGCCGCTTTCAAAGTGATCCTCGAAGCTGCGGGTCCATACCACGACGGCATCCCCAGCGCAGTCCTCAGCGCAAAACCGCACCTCCAAACCGGAGATAAGACGCGGTTCTTTGTGACATGCCCGGAAGCCGTCCGGACTCCAATCCTTCCCTTCAGCCTTGACCACGGTGAAGACCGGGTTGCGGAAGACAATCGAGATCTGGCCGCTCGTTGGGCGCCGCCGTCTTTGGCGCCGTTCCCCCAACTGGACGCCCAACGGCAAGCGCTCAGCGGAAGGCGAGACTGTCCTGTTCTTCGACTTCATAGTCTTTCAGCCTCCGCAGAAGGGTTCTTCGCGAAATCCCAAGCAGCGCCGCCGCCCGCGTCTGGTTTCCATCGGTGTGGTGAAGCGTCTGCAGGATCGCCTTCTTTTCGAGATTTTCCAGTGGCGGCAGAGTTCCGGTCGTCTGCAGCAAGCCAAGTTCCTCCGCGGTTTCCGTCAGGGTCAATTGTTCCGGGCGGATGACGCGACCGTCATTGAGCAGCGCCGCCTGCACCACGGTGTTACGCAGCTGCCGCGCGTTGCCGGGCCAGTCGCTTGCCTGGAGAAGTTCCTCCGCGGCGGGACTCAGCGCGGCGTCCAGCTTTTGCTGTTCCAGAAAGAATCGAGCCAAAGGCACGATGTCAGCACGGCGTTCACGCAGAGGCGGAACGTGAATGTGAACCTGGCAGATCCTATGAAGTACATCGCTTCGAAAGCGCCGCTCGCGGACTTCCAGCTCCAGATCCCGGTTGGTCGCCGCAACCAGCCGGACGTTTACGTGCACTTTCTTTCGCCCCCCGATCCGATAGAAGGCGGCGCCGTCGAGCACACGAAGCAGGCGCACCTGCATGCGTGGATCCAGCTCCGCTATTTCATCCAGATAGAGCGTTCCCTCGTTGGCCATCTCGAAGAGCCCGGGGCGGTCTCGTTCCGCGCCCGAGAAGGCGCCCCGTTCATGACCGAACAGCTCGCTTTCAATCAGGCTCTCCGGCAACGCCCCGCAGTTGACATCCACCCAGGTTTTCGAGGAACGAAGCGAGAAATGATGAACGGCCCGGGCGACAATCTCCTTGCCCGCGCCGGTTTCTCCCGTGATCAGGACTGCTACATCCGACTGCGCCACGCGCCGCACGCGCTCCAGCACCTGCAGCATCGCTTCGCTGCGGGCCACCGCAGGCATCCCGAGGAATTCCAACTGTTGTCCTTGAGCTGACATCATCGGTTCCGCCACTCCGGCAAGTGGCGCGGGGCGGCATGATTCACCTTTTGGCTGAGAGCGTTCCGACCATCGCGACTCATGCAAGTCGCGCCGTTGCGGCATGAACGCCGAAACGGCACACCGCGCTGCTCGAGTCGACACGGTCAGCCCAGTTCTAGTGTGCAGAGCGTTTTCCAGGCTGGCAATAGTGCTGAAGTACTCGTGTTAGGAGGGCGGTCGTAGAGTTGTCGTAAGGCGTTTCCCGCAGCCGTGTATCGAGGCCTTACCGACGTGACCGGCTGCGCCAACTTGGCGCACTAGCTTGCAACAGAGTGACAGTCCGTCACAGCGAAGGAATTGGGTGGTTTGAGCCAAAGACGTTTCTAATCATTCACGTGGAGTCGCGGGCCGGTTTGGCCTGCCGATTGCCCTCCCCAGGACCATGATTGGCTATCCGCTGGAGACCCCATCCATGAAGACAGCGACTCGCCTAGTGCTGCTAGCGTTATTGCTATCCGCAACCGCCATGGCCCAGTTATTGCCCGGTGGCCTACCAAAACTCCCGGGCCTGCCGGGCAGTGGGTCCGGATCCACCGGCTTGCCGGGACTTCCGGGCCTGCCCGGCGGCGGATCCGGGTCTACTTCCGGGTCAACAGGCAGTGCCGAGTCGATTGACGTCATTGTCCAATACGATCGCGCGCCGAGCCAGGGTCTCCTGGGGTCCGTTCTGGCTTTAGGTGGCTCCCTGATCAAAGAGCTGCCTCTAATCAACGCGGTCGCCGTTAGAATTTCCGTCCGTGAGCTTGGCAAGCTCTCGCTGCAACCCGGAGTCATCTATGTCTCCCGGGACTTCGAAATGAGGGCGGCCATGGCCAATGTGAATGCGGCCACCGGCGCGGTCCAGGCCCACAAGTATGGGTGGAAGGGAGCGGGCATAGGAATCGCGCTGATCGACAGCGGCATCGACCGCCACGCCGACCTGCCGCTTCGGGTTGTCTACTCCAAGGACTTCGTCGAACCCCTCGGCCTGGGTACGGACAAGCACGGGCACGGTACTCACATCGCCGGTATTATCTTCGGTCAGGGTAGCGCCGACCAATCACCGGCAGGTCGCCGCAGCGGACACGCCCCGGCGTACTTCGCCGCGGGCCGCGAAGATACGTCCGGCATAGCACCGAGCGCGCACCTCATCAACCTCCGTGTGCTCAACGAGGAGGGAACCGGTCGCGAGAGCGACGTTATCGATGCGATCGGCACAGCAGTCAAGCTCAAGGATCTCTTTAACATTCGAGTCATCAATCTGTCGCTTGGACGGCCCGTGTTTGACAATTGGGTGCACGATCCTTTGTGCCTGGCTGTGAAGAAGGCTTGGGACGCCGGCATTGTAGTCGTCGTGGCTGCCGGCAATTACGGGCGTCTGAATGAAGTGGGCAACCAGGGCTACGGCACGATCACGTCGCCCGGAAATACTCCCGCCGTGATCACGGTAGGCGCCATGAACACGCTTGGCACGCTCTCTCGCGCCGATGACGTCATGGCAACCTACAGTTCCAAAGGCCCAGCCATTCTCGACTATGTCCTGAAGCCTGATCTGGTCGCGCCGGGCAACCGTGTGCTGTCAACAATCGGTGACGGTACGCTGCCGGATAGGCATCCTGAGTTGGTCCAGTCGAACGGCCGGACGCTGCTCGGAGCCATCCGAGGGCAAAGCGATTACATGCAATTGAGTGGCACCAGCATGGCGGCCCCGGTCGTCAGCGGCGCGGTCGCGCTGCTGTTGCAACAGAACCCGCGTTTAAGCCCGGACTCCGTCAAGGCCCGCCTGATGAAGACGGCCACCAAGAACTTCCCGAACATTACGACCATCTATGACCCTGCCACCGGGCAGACCTTCGTCATTCAGAATGACATCTTCACCGTCGGAGCGGGATATCTCGACATCACTGCGGCTCTGAGCGACACTTCGGTGGTCGTCAAAGGGACAGCTGAGTCGCCGACGGTCGCCTTCGATAGCAAGTCCGGCCAGTTCTACCTCGCTAGCGGTCAGACAGCCATCTGGGGCCGTCAAGACGCATTCGGAGAAACGGCGATCTGGGGCCGCAACATCATCGAAGGCTCGACAGCGATCTGGGGCCGTGGCGGACTGTGGGGCAACACCGCCATCTGGGGCCGTAGCGGCACCGATGGATACACGGCGATTTGGGGCCGCAGCTCCCTCGACGGGAACACGGCGATCTGGGGCCGGGACACAGCCGAAGGCTCCACGGCCATCTGGGGCCGGAGCGCGTCAGACCAGGCTCAAGCCCTGTCATCGATTCTGCTCCGGGGCGAGTAGAACGGAAGCGACGGCCGCACGGCGGCGCAATGCAGCAATCTCAAGGAGCCTTATGAATAGCCATATCGAGATCCTCTCCCGCCTAGGCGTTCCGTTTGTGGCGAGCTTGATTTGGGGGCTGGACTCAACCTGCCTTCGCTTGCTGAAGTTGTTTGTCTCCCAGTTTGTCTCGTAAGAGGTTTTTGAAGCCGGATCAGGGCTTTACCCGAGCGACCGGGTTCCCGCCTTCGAGAGACACTCAGCGGTAAGCGGAGCGCCATCCAACTCAGGCCGGGTTGCGTAGCCCGCCGTCCGCGATCTGCGAGCGCCTCGAGGTGCAGGGATGAAAATTCGCTCTTGCACGCCGGCTGTCGGCGTCTTTCTGGGTCTTTCGCTAGGGGTTCTGTTCGGACAAGGAACGACTTCTATCCGTGGGTCCGTTGAGGACCCTGCCGGCGCCGTAATCGCAGGCGCGGAAATCACGCTGCTTCAGCCCGAAACGGGGTTATCGCGACTGACGGCCTCAGACGAGTTCGGCAGCTACGAGTTCCCGCAGATCCAGCCCGGCCAGTATCGAATCTCGGCGAAAGCGGACGGGCTCGTTCCGCTTCAAATCGATCACGTTGTCGTCGCGGTAGGGCAGCCGGCAACGCTCACCATCGTCTTCGCCAAGGTCGATCAGCTCGTGGAGGTCGTGCAGGTCACTGCTTCGTCGAATCCGCTGAACATGACCGACGCGTCGCTCGGCCATGGGATCGGGGAACGGGCCATTCTGCAATTGCCTTTCAACGCCCGCAACGTCGTCAACATGCTTTCGCTGCAACCGGGCGTGACCTTCATTGGAGACACGGACGATTTGCGCGAGGATCGCCGCGCCGGTAACGTGAACGGCAGCCGTTCCGATCAGTCCAATATCACGCTTGACGGCGTTGACGTGAATGATCAGCAGAATCGCTTTGCCTTCACCAGCGTCCTTCGCTCAACCCTCGATTCCGTCCAGGAGTTTCGCGTCACCACACTGAACGCCGACGCCTCCGAGGGCCGATCTTCCGGCGCCCAGGTCGCTCTGGTCACCAAAAGCGGCACGAACGAGACTCACGGGTCGCTTTATGAGTACCACCGCAACACGGCCACGGCGGCAAACGACTTCTTCAACAATCAGTCCGGCGTGGCGAGGCCAAAGCTGATTCGAAACGTATTCGGAGCATCAGTGGGCGGACCACTGGTTCGCAATCGACTGTTCTATTTCCTCAATGGAGAGGTCCGGCGCGACGCCAGCGAGGGTTCGGCGGTACGCCGGGTTCCGAGCCCCTCATTGAGGCAGGGGATCGTACGATATCTCCGCCCCGACGGATCTGTCGCCGCCCTCCACCCGGACGAGATCCGGCGCAACATCGATCCGCTCGGCATCGGCCCAAGCGCTGTGTCGCTCAATATTTTTAATACCTACTATCCATTGCCGAACGACTCGACGGTGGGGGATGGGCTCAACATCCAGGGCTATCGCTTTGTGCACCCCTTGGCGGACGACCGCGAGACCTATCTCGCCAAGCTGGACTACAACATAGATCGCGCAGGCGACACGCGCCTCTTTTTGAGGACACAACTCCAGAGTGATCGCTCGAACAACGCGCCGCAATTTCCCGGACGCGATGCGAATCGAGTGTTTCTCGACAACAGCAAGGGTGTCGCGATCGGATTTGATACGGTGCTAAGCCGTTCTCTCTACTCTTCCACTCGCTACGGTTTCACGAGACAGGGCGTGGAACTCACGGGCATTCAGACGGACCATGGGATCGAGTTTCGCGGCTTGGACACGCCGGTGGGCTTAACGAACGGCGTGACCCGGATTCTGCCGGTTCAGACGATGCGTCAGGACTTTGCCTGGCTGCGAGGCCAGCATTCTCTCCGCTTCGGCGGCATTTACCGCAACGTGCAAAATCGCCAGCTCGACGCCCAGGGTTCGTGGCACCAGATCACTCTAAACAACTCCTGGATGGAATCGAGCGCGGCCGAACTTTTGCCAGCGGACATCAACGAGGGGTTCAGTGTGGCTTACCGCGACGCCATGGTTGCCGTGCTTGGCATCGCTTCCCTTGGCGAGGCGAGCTACCGATACGACATCAATGGTGACATTCTGCCGGTTGGCGCCCCCGTTCGCCGCAACTTCGCGCACGAGGAGCTGGAGTTGTATGTGATGGACTCGTGGCGGCCTACGCGTTCCCTGACGGTGACGGCCGGACTGCGCTGGTCACTCATGTCCGCCGTTCGTGAAAGGAACGGCATCCAAACATCTCCCAACATTCCCCTGGCGGAGTGGGTCGGATCCCGCGCGCTATTGGCCGAGCAAGGCCGCAGCCAAGCCGAGGCTGGTGTGATCGAGTGGGATCTGGCGTCTCGCACAGGCCGCGGTCTCTATCAGGACCGCAAGACGGATTTCGCCCCGCGCGTGGCTCTAGCCTATTCTCCGCAGGCGGTGGACGGTTTTTGGGGCAAGTTCTTTGGAGGCCCCGGCAAGACCGTGATTCGGGCCGGCGCCGGCCTGTTCTACGACGTTTTTGGCCAGAGCATCATGAACCGCTTCGCTTCGTCGGCGCTCGGTTTCTCGACGCAGATCGCCAATCCCTCGGGAATTCTCAACGCCTCGACGGCGCCGCGCATCACCGGTCTTTCTGGCTTGCCTCCCGGCTTGATCCAGCCCGCGCCGGCGGGCGGTTTTCCTCAAGTCCAGCCCGACAGCTTCCAGATCACCAACTCTATCGATGATTCGATTGTTCCGCCTTACAGCATGGCGTTGAACTTCAGCGTCGGGCGCGACCTGGGCCATGGCTTCTTTCTCGAGACCGGTTACGTAGGCCGCCTCAGCCGCCGCACGCTCGTGCAGTCGGATCTAGCCATGCCTACGAATTTGCGTGACCCGCAGTCCGGGCAGACATACTTTGAAGCCGCGAACATCCTGGCGAACCACGTCCTCGCCGGAACACCCGTTGACCAGGTCGGCCGCGTTCCGTTCTGGGAGAATCTGTGGCCGGGCGCCGCTGGAACCGGACTGGTCTCGGAGACCCCTGGGCTGTCCGCGACACAAGGCGTGTACGATCTGTTCCGCGTCTTCGCGCCGGACTACACGTTCGCCTTGAACTATCTGGACACTCGTTGCCTTCCCTCCTGCAGCCGGCTGGGGCCCTACGCCATGTTTAACGCGCAGTATGCCTCGCTGGCGGCTTGGCGCTCGCTTGGCGCCGGCGACTACCACTCCGGCCAAGTCACATTGCGCAAGCGCCTGAGCGCGGGGGTGCAGTTCGACTTGAACTATACGTTGGGCAAATCGATCGACCTGGCTTCCTTCCCGGAAAATTCTCAGAACTTCTCCGGTCTCATTATCAACACCTGGGCGCCCGAGCAGATGAGAGCCGTCTCCGAATACGACATGCTGCATCAGTTCAACGCGCATTACGTGGCCGAGCTTCCATTCGGCCGCGGCAAACATTTCGGCTCCGGTTGGGGTCCCTTCTTGAACGCGGCGCTCGGCGGATGGCAGCTTTCCGGACTCTACCGGCACACAAGCGGCTTGCCCGCGCGTGTCGGCAACGGCCGTCAGTGGCCCACCAACTGGAACATTTTCGGATTTGCCACGCCGGTTCGGACGATTCCGACTGAAACGGGATCCTTCAAGAACGCGCCCGGGCTGGCGGGCGATGGCGGCCCCAATATCTTTGCCGATCCCGCCGCGGGCTTTGCATCCTTCGCGCCCACAAGGCCCGGCCAAAGCGGCATTCGAAATCCAATTCGCGGCGATGGATTCTTCACCACGGACCTCGGCGTTGCCAAGAGTTTCCCAATGCCCTGGGAAGGCCACAACCTCCAGGTCCGCTGGGAAATGTACAACCTGACGAACTCAACCCGGTTCGATCCCGGTCTCGAATCCCTCGACAACGAGGTGTCGATCTCTCTAGATCTGACGAACTCTGGTTCCTTTGGAAAGTACTCCCGAACGCTCACGAACCCCCGCGTGATGCAGTTTGCTCTGCGATATACGTTCTAGAGAAGATGGAGTGACCTGTCCGTCCGCGTCTGTCGCGGATTACGCTTGCAAACGAAGGATGCGCAGAGCCGCATCGAGGAGGACAGGTCATGGCGGAGTTTAGCAAGTACGTTGGGC
>Ga0187893_10000440_pt1 | contig 109587 bp, 92 predicted proteins | sample MA1701074metaG_FD_139574 | JGI IMG/M metagenome (GOLD analysis project Ga0187893, IMG submission 139574) | White microbial mat communities from a basaltic lava cave in the Kipuka Kanohina Cave System on the Island of Hawaii, USA - MA170107-4 metaG ...
GTCGGCGTCATGAATGAGGTCATGAACGGATCGTACCAACCCATCCCTGTGCTCACGCCCACCGGCGCGCTCGACACGCGTTCGACGACGAAGCGCTGTGGGAATGTCAAGGCGACCATCAAGTCGATCACCGCGTCAGGCACGCCGGCGTCGTCCATTGCCACCAGCGTCCGGCGATTGAGGTCGAACTTCTGGCGCACGTCCGCGAGCGCGCCTTGCAGCGCCTCGGCCGGAAGCCTCTGACTCGCCTCGATCACGTCCTCGATACTCCAAGCGGCATCGATCGGTGCGGCGGATTTCGGCTGGGCCGCTCTCGTGCCGTCGGCCAGGTTCTGATTCGACGACCGGCGGTATCGCTGCACGCGCACGTTGGCGCCCGTGCTCTGGCCGCTCACATGCTGGACGTTGATCCACGTCGGTCCTGGCGCCAGGAACGCCACGGCTTTGATCGTGCGCGCCGTTTCGTTCTTGCACGTCACCTCGGCGGTGCGGAACATGCGCTGGCCATCCCTCGACCACTCGGCACGCTCGGTGCCGTTGCACTCGGCGTCGACGATGGGACGGGCCACGCCGTCGGGAATCAACACTTCGTCGGTGCCGCGAAGCGTGCCGACCAGCGTCTCCAGGCGCACGCCGTTTTTCTCGGGCGTGATGCACATGCGCGCGCCGGTGCCGGCGAGATCGTCTTCGAGCCGCCAGCAGCCCAGCCAGCCGTCGAGTTGCGGGTTCACTTGTGCGGCCGCGGATTGCGCCAGGCTCACAGCCGCGATGGTCGCGAACGTGAAAGTCAGAATGTGTTTTCTCATAATCGTTCTCGCGCGCTAGAACACAAAGTGAAACCCGGCGCCGAACTTGAAACCGCCAAGATCGATCGGGTCGAAATCAATGAAGTCCTGGTCGAGGTTGGCGTGCGACCAGGTATAGCGCCCTTCGACCGACACCACCATTCTCCTGAATACCTGAACGTCGGTGCCGCCGAAGACATGCGCGAGCGGCGCCCAGCCGTTGGAGGTGAACCGATCGGCGAAGACGCGATTGTCCTGGAAGTCGACGAAGTCACCGAACTGCCGGAAGGCGTACGAACCGATGCCGCCGCCGGCGCCGGCGTAGGGAACCACGGTGCGCGGAATCCACGCCAGGCGGCTCACGTTGCGGCCTTTCGGCAGCAGCGCCACCTTCAGCGATCCGGTGAAGTTGAGTTGATTCAGTTGCGTCGTCTGCTCGATCGGCAGGCCGCGGTTGTCGATGAAGCGGCGGTACTCGGATGGAGTCTCGGTACGATTGAAATCCATGCCGGCCACGAGATCGAGCCGCGGCGTCAGATTGCCTGCGAACTCCACGCCGAGCGACGCGGTATTGAAGTTCTTCTTCTCGAGCGTGAGTTGATCGGTGACGAAGTCGAAGATGTCGCTGCCGGCGGTGGCCATGTGCCAGTTGCCGCGCAGGCCGATCATCGCGCGTGGGCGGCCGAGCATGAAATCCGGACTTGATGGCGCGGCGGTCGACGTTTGTGTGAATGCCACAGGACCGGTGTCCTGGGCCGCTGCGGGGGTTGCCAGAAGGATCAGCGCGGCACAAGCTCCCACCAAGAGACCGCGCAACCGCTGGCCTGTGTCAGCCATCACTGCTACCTCACGGGGGAACCGAAACCAGCTGGCGTTGGCTCGATTCTCCCCCCAAGGGTAACAGAAAACCCCCTCTTATTTCTTGAGCGTAAACGTCATTTCAACGGTCACTTCGACCGCCACGGGCTTACCGTCCTTCATCCCGGGCTTGAATTTCCACTGTTTGGAGGCCTTGATAGCTTGCTCATCGAGGCCATACTCGGCGTCGAGCGACTTACTGATTTGCACATCCCCGACGTCGCCGGACTCCAGAACCACCACCTTCATCCACACGGAGCCCTGAATCTTCTGTTGCATGGCTTCCGGCGTGTAGGAGGGCTTCACCTCCCGCACGACGCTGGGCAGGCTGACGCCGTCGCCAGACTTGTAGACCTTGGTGCTCTGCTGCGCCACGGAACTGAATGGCACTACGCTGACGGCTGACGCGGTGGCGACCGCGGCCACGAAGAAGGCGATCGCGAAAGTGATCAACAAACGGCGGCGTGACATGACGTCCTCCTGTGCGATGAGCGAGATGCGCTGGCTGAGATGTCGGGGGCTGATCAGCGGCGTGACGCCGGGCAGATGCGGCTGCTGATCGGCGAATGCCAGCAGCGCATGAGCGTAGGCGCGGCGATCGCGCGTCAGCAGGATGACCGCTTCATCCACCACCATTTCGCGCGCCAGCGCCAGGCGCGATGCGAGCAGCCGCGCGGCTGGATGGAACCACAACAGTGCGCACCATAGTTCGTCGAACACGGTGTGGAGCCAGTCGCGGCGCTTGACGTGCACCAGTTCATGCGCGATCACGGCGCGCTGGACCCCGGGCGGCAGCTCGAGGATGCGCCGCGGCAACAGGATGAGCGGACGGCTGACGCCTATAGTCGCCGGCGTATGCACGTCGTCGGTGAGCGTGATCGCCGCCGTGGTGTTGAGCGACGCCGACAGCGACTCGGCCAGCGGCTGCAGAGAAGTCTCGGGCACCGCACCGGCGACGATGACGCGCAAGCGAATGATGCCAAGCAGGAGCCATCCGAGGCGAATAGCGACGCCGGCCGCGACAACGATGGCGAGCGCTGCGATGATGTCGACGCCGTTAGACGCGGGCGTCGCGAGCGACGCGCTGGTGCCCGAAACCAGCGCCGAGCGGATCCACTCCGTCGGCTGCGGACTGAGGCGCGGCTGCAGCAGTGGAAGCAGGATCCCGCCGGCGAAGACAACCTGCCAGAAGCGCAGCGATGCCAGAGGGTGACGCAGGCCCAGTAGCCTGGTGATCGCCAGCGCGGCGACGACCAGGACCGACAGCTGTACGCTGTACGCGAGCAGGTTGAGCAGGAGCAACGTCATACGTTCTCCTTGTCCAAGAGCTTCTGCAGTTCCTTGCGCTCGCGGTCGGTCAGGCCCTTTTCTTTGAGCAGATGCACCAGCAACGGCCGCGCCGAACCATCGAACACCCGCTCTACGAACTCACGCACCATCGATCTGACGACGGCCTGCTGCGGACGGACGGGCGCATAGACGTGCGCCTTGTCGCCAGGTTGTCGGGTGAGGTGTCCCTTGGTCTCGAGAATGTTCATCATCGTCTGCACGGTGGTGTAGGCCACGGTGCGGCGCTCGCGCAGGGCGTCGTAGACCTCGCGGACGGTCGCCTGGCCGAGCGGCCAGATCACCTTCATGATCTCGAGTTCCTGTGCGGTCAGGGTCTCCGACTTGCGGCGCATACTAATTATTTAGTACTAAGGAATTCATGATTGTCAAGTGTCCTCTCCTTGACAACTTAGGAGAGCGCCGTTACTCTCCTAGCGTGTTTAGGGGAGAGCGGCGATGAACCCGGTTTCCCGTCTCTGGCGCTGGCTCGATGGCCTCCGACACCGGCGTGAGCTCGAGCGCTCGATGCGCGAGGAGATGCAGCTCCACCTCGAGTTGTCCGAGGCCGATCTGATGCGGCAGGGGTTCTCGCCGGCCGAGGCACATCGCCGGGCCCGCGCCGCGTTCGGCAGTATTGTGGCTCGGCAAGACGACCTCCGGCAGGCGCTCGGCTGGCGCCTGCTCGACGAGCTGCGCGCTGATGTGGCGTACGCGTGCCGCGTGTTGCGGCGGTCGCCGGTCTTTGCCGGCGTCGCGGTCGTCTCGCTCGCGCTCGAGATCGGCGCCAACGCCGCCATCTTCAGCCTGATCGATACCGTGCTGCTGAAGTCGCTGCCGGTTCAGGATCCGCAGACGCTGTTCTTCATCGACAACTCCGGCGGCAAGTCGGGCGGCAGCAGCGGTCCGCCGTATCCGTGCTTCGAAATCCTGCGCGAGCAGAACACCACGCTCTCCGGGGTTGCCGCCTTCAGGGAAACGCGCCTCAAGGTTGCCATCGACGGTCGTGCCGAGGAGATCCGCGCGCAATACGCGTCGGGAAACCTGTTCGAGGTGCTCGGCGTACCACCGGCACAGGGACGTCTGCTCGCCGCATCCGACGATGCGACGATGGGCGGCGGCGATGGGGCGGTGGCGGTCATCAGCGACGGGCTCTGGCGCCGCCGATTCGGCGCTCGCGCCGATGTGATCGGCAAGACCATCGTCGTCGGGACGCGCGTCGTCACCATCGTCGGCGTGACGCCCCCGGGGTACATCGGACTGCAGGTGGGATCCCCGATCGATCTGACGGTGCCGATCACGCTGTCGGAGAACAACCTCCGCGCGCGTTCGCTGTGGTGGTTCGGCGTCATCGGCCGTCTCAAACCCGGCATCGCCGTAGAACAATCACGCGCGGAGCTTCACAGCCTATGGGATCGGTACATGACCGACAACGGCGAGCCGCCGGAGAAGCGCAGCTACTTCAATGGCGTGGCATTGGTGCCCGCCGACAGGGGCCTGGCGGCGCTGCGACGGCAGTGGTCGGAGCCACTGTTGATCGTGATGGCGATCGTAGGGCTCGTGCTGCTGATTGGCTGCGCCAACATCGCCAGCCTGTTGATTGCGCGCGCGAGTGCGCGGCGCAACGAACTGGCGGTGCGAATGACGGTCGGCGCCAGCCGGGCGCGCCTGATCCGGCAGCTGCTGACGGAGGGCGTCGTCCTCTCCGCAATGGGCTTGCTTGCCGGGCTGGTGCTCGCACGCTGGGGAACGGCACTCATCGTCGGCATCGTGTCGGGCGCCGACGGTGGATCGTTGCTTGAACCGCAGCTCGATTTGCGGCTGATCGGATTCACGATCGCCGTGAGTGCCGCCGCCGCACTGCTGTTCAGCCTCGTGCCTGCCATTCAAACGACGAGAACGAACGCCGTTCCGCCATCGGCCGGCGTCACGGAGCCGCAGCTCGCGAAAGGCCGGCTTGGTCAGTCGCTGGTCGTCGTGCAGGTAGTGCTCTCGATCGTCCTGCTCTCCGGGGCGGCGCTGTTCCTGCGGACGTTGCAGAACCTCACCGCTGTTGACTCGGGTTTCAGTCCTGATGGGGTGATCGCGATGTCCGTCGAGACGACATTGCCGCGACCGGCGGTCACCCGACCGGCGGCGGCCGAGATCGCCGAGGACCATTCCCGCCTGGGCGCAGCGTGGCGCGCGCTCGTCGCCCGGGTCGGCGAAGTGCCGGGTGTGTCGTCCGCGGCGGTTGCGACCATGACTCCTCTGACCGGACGCGATCGCGGCGTGAACGTCGCCATCGCCGACGCCCCGCCGTTGTCGGAGGCCCGGCGTTCCATCCACGTCAATCACGTGACGCCGGAGTATTTCGCCGCCCTGCGAATTCCGCTGCACGGCGGACGGCACTTCACGCCGGCCGATCGCGCGGGTTCGACGCGAGTGGCGATTCTGAATCGCACCGCGGCGCGGACCTATTTCGGCGCCGCCAATCCGGTGGGCCGCCGGCTTTCGTTTCCTGGTCAACGCGTCCAGGACGCCTTCGAGATCGTTGGCGTCGTCGGCGACGTGCGCTACGAGGACGCCCGCACGGCAGACGAGCGCATGGCCTACCTGCCGCTCGAGCAGGCCATCGACCCGGTGCGCAGCGCGGTGGTGATCGCGCGCGCGACTCCCACCGCCGGCGAGCCGATTCGCCAGGTGGTGATGAACAACATCCCCGGTGGATTTGTGCCGAGGGTTGAGTCGTTGAGCGAACAGGCGCGCGTCTCGCTGACACGCGAGCGGATGTTGTCGATCGTGGCCAGCTTCTTCGGGGGCCTCGCGCTGTTGTTGGCCTGCATTGGTCTCTATGGGATCATGGCGTACGGCGTCATGCGCCGCACGCGCGAGATTGGCATTCGCCTGGCGATTGGCGCCAGCCGCGGGTCCGTGATGTGGATGGTGCTGCGCGAAACACTGCTTGTGGTGGGCGTTGGCGGCGTCGCCGGGGTGGCTGCGGCGTGGCCTGCGGGCCGATTCGTCCGCAGCCAGTTGTTCGGCGTCACACCTGGCGATCCGGCGACCATCGGCGTGGCGATCGTGCTGCTACTCCTCGTCGCGGCCGTGGCCGGCTATCTTCCTGCGCGGCGCGCGACGCGCATCGATCCGGTGCTGGCACTGCGCTGCGAGTAGCGCGCTCGTCACCTCATCATTCGTACCAACCGAGGGCCTTCTCTGAGCGTCGTAGGACCATGCGCACCGCTCTCGTCGCACTCCTGCTCGCCGCTCAAACGTCGAGTCCGATCTTCCGGTTCGAGACGGAAGGGTTCTGGCTGAATCTTCATCACTACTTATATGTGCTCGGCCGCGTCGAGGCGAAGATGCCCGACATCAACCGGCGGGCGGTCGCACGGGCGCCGATCGATCAGGCCGAGGGCCTGAAGAGCGTGAGCGAAGCTGAGCGGCAGGCCTGGAATGAATCGGTCGCGTTCTACGCCCGGGGACTGAGCCGCCTGAACGCGATCTTCGACGGCGAACTGATTGCCGCAACCAATATGCTCCGCCGCGTGCAGGAGAACACCTCCCCTTCGAAGTTGAAGCTCGATCCGGCTGTGGCGGCGGCGCTCAGTCGCGCCGCGCCGATTTATCTCAAGGTGTGGTGGCCTCGACATCAGGAAGCGAATCGGGCGCGCGTTCGCGAATACACTCGCCTGGTCGATGACCATGGCCCCGAGGTGCTCGCATATCTCACGCGTGTGTACCAGGAGCCGTGGCCGAAGGACGGCTTCCCAGTCAACCTGAGCGGCTACGCGAATTGGGCCGGCGCGTACTCCACCCGCGGACAACTGCTCGTCGTGTCGAGCCTCGATGAGGGCACAGCGGGATCGCTGGGTCTTGAAAGCATCTTCCACGAAACCATGCACCAGTGGGACGACGCGATCTACGCGCGCTTGTCGCGGCTGCAAAAACAGCATCAGACGCCGCCGGTGCGGGAGGATCTGACGCACGCGCTGATCTGGTACACCGTGGCGGAAGCGGTGAAGAGCGTAATTCCCGCGCATCGCGGTTACGCGGAAGTTGGCGGGATGTGGAACCAGAAGGGCCTTGGATCGTTCAAGCCGGCCCTCGACCTGCACTGGAAGCCGTATCTCGACGGCAAGGGCACTCTCGACGACGCGCTACTCGCAATACTGCGCTGAAGGCCGGCCGGGGAGGGTCGGCAGGAAAAAAAGGTCGGGGATCATTTCACTTTCTGCGATCTTGTCATGACCAGAGCCACTACGGCGCCGAGGACCAGCACGCCCGCCAAGGTCAACAGCCCAGGCGCGAATTGACCGGTGCTTTCGAGTATCCGGCCGACCACAATCGGTCCAACGAAGCCCCCGACGTTTCCCACCGAATTGACGAGCGCAATTCCGCCTGCCGCGGCGGTGCCGCGCAGGAATGCCGTCGGCAGCGTCCAGTACGGTCCCAGCGTGCCCCAGATGCCGAAGGCGGCAATCGACAACGTCGCCAGCGATACGGCGAGCGTTTGCGGCAGTGTCACGGTCAGCACAAAGCCGAGCGCGCCGATCAGGCACGGCGCGGCGACATGCCATCGGCGTTCGCCGTGGCGATCGGAGCTGGCGCCGACCATCACCAGCCCCAGTGTGGCGGCCACGTAGGGAATCGCCGACAGCAACACCACCTTCGCGGAGCCGAGCCCGCTGCTGGCCTGGACGATCTGCGGGAGCCAGAACGTGACGCCGTAGAAGGCGATCACGATGCCGAGATAGGGCACTGACACGATCCAGAGGCGCGGGCTCAGCAGTGCGTCGCGCAGCGTGACGTGAGCGTTCACGGTCTGCCCCTGCTCCGCGGCAATCTCGCGCGAGAGCCAGTCGCGTTCGTCGGGTGTCAGCCAGCCGGCCTCGGCGGGGCGCTCGGTCATTTTCGTGAGCACCACCGGCGCCAGCAGCATGGCCGGGAGACCTTCGATCAGGAAGAGCCACTGCCAGCCCTTCAGGCCGAAGGCGCCATCGAGCTGAAGCAGGACACTCGAGAGTGGCGCACCGATCACTCCGGCCAGCGCGGTGGCCGTCATGAAGAGGCCAACCGCTCGCGCGCGCTCGCGAGCCGGAAACCAGTGTGTCAGATAGAAGATGATGCCGGGGAAGAATCCGGCCTCGGCCGCTCCAAGCAGAAAGCGCAGGAGGTAAAACGTTGCGGCGCCGTTGACGAACATCATCGCCGTGGACACGACGCCCCAGCTGAACATGATCCGGGCGATCCAGACTCGAACGCCGAACCGCATCAGCAGCAGGTTGCTGGGCACCTCGAGTGAGGTGTAGCTGAGAAAAAAGATCCCCGACCCCATTCCGTAGACGGCCGCGCTGAACCCGAGGTCGCGGTTCATGTCGATGGCGGCAAAGCCGACGTTGACGCGATCGAGATACGCGACGATGTAGAGCAGAAACAGGAAGGGGATCAGGCGCCAACGAACCTTGCGCAGTGCAGATTGTGCGACGGGGTCAGCCACGCGAGAGCAGATTCTGCACCAAAACCCAATGTAAAGGGGTCAGACCCCTTTACAATTCGCCGGGAACCAATGGGTTACGGGGACCGTCGAACGTCCTGATGGACCGATTACTGCAAGATCTGCGATTTGGTGCGCGTCTCCTCTGGAAAGACCGGAATTTCTCTCTGACCACGATTGCCACGCTGGCGCTATGTCTGGCGGCCAACACCGCCATCTTCGCGGTGGTCGATGGGGTATTGCTGAAGCCGCTGCCATATCCGGAACCGGACCGGCTCGTTCACCTTTTCAACAAGTATCCGGGTGCCGGCGTGGTGGCCTTCGGATCCAATGGCGTGCCCGACTACTTCGATCGCAAGCAGGGCATGCCGGCGCTCGAGCGCCTTCATACGGTACCAGGAGTCATCAATGCTGGAGTGACGACGACGCTGCCGTTCAGCGGCTCGTACAGCGACAGCGCGATACTCGCGGAAGGCTAGCAGATGCAGAAGGGCGAATCGTTGATCTCGCCCGGGCAGGTGGTCGCGAGTGAAGGGTATTTCGAGGCGATGGACGCAAAGCTCGTCGCCGGCCGATTCTTCACCGCGGACGACGCAGAAAGAAAGCCTCGCGTGTTGATCATCGATTCCTACTTGGCGCGGCGATTCTGGCCGAATGGCGACGCTCTTGGCAGGCGGATGTATTTTCCGGCTGACATCAACAACCTTTTCGCCAAACCCTCCGAAGACCAGATGGTGACCATCGTCGGAGTCATCGAGCCGATTCGCCTGCGCGGACTCGTTGAATCAGAGGCGATCAGACAGACCGGGACCTATTACGGTGCATTCCGACAGGGTCCCGGCCGGACGCTCGGGGTCGCGATTCGAACGTCACAGGATCCCGACAGCGTCACGAGCGCGGTTCGCCGCGAGATCGCACCGGTTGATCCCGAGCTGCCGTTCTACGTTGTCCGCAACATGGAGGAGCGGCTGGCGACCTCGTTGATGGATCGCCGGACACCTGCGCTGCTAGCGACGGGTTTTGCTGCCGTGGTCTTGTTTCTAGCCGCGATCGGGATCTACGGCGTTCTGGCCTACCAGGTGTCGCAACGCCGTCGCGAGATTGGTATTCGTATGGCCCTCGGAGCGGCTTCGGGCAACATTTTCAGCCTGGTGCTCCGCGAAGGCGGACTGATCGTCGGCGCCGGCGCGACATTGGGTCTTGTCGGCGCGTTCTCCTTGCGTCGGACGTTGTAATCGCAGTTGTACGAAACTGTGGCGATGGAGCCGTTGGTGGTTGCTGCCGTCGGCGCGGCGTTGATCGCGGTGGCGACGGTGGCGTGCGTGTTGCCGGCGCGGCGCGCAGCGAAAACAGATCCGCTAATTGCGCTCAACGACCAGTAGCAGAATCTGCGGCCGTCACACCCGCGCCTGACGCAAGTCCTGCATCAAAACCCCATGTAAAGGGGTCAGACCCCTTTACAATTGGCGGCCGCCTCGTGATTCGGGGGGTTATTGGACCTCGCGGGGAGTGACCAGGATGCGGCGGAGTTCGCCACGCCGCAGAATTTTCAATGGCAGCAGTTCACCGATTCGTTCCTCGGTGAGCAACCGATGGAGATCGTCGACGCCGCGAACCGGCTCACCGGCGAACTCCACAATGATGTCGCCGGGGCGAAGCTCGGCGTCGGACGCCGCCGTGCCTTCCGACACCGTATTGATTGCCACGCCACGGTCGTTCGGCAGGTGATGTGACCGGACGTAGTAACGAGGAATACGGGCGTCGTGACCGGCGACGCCGAGATGACTGCGGCGCACGCGACCGTCGCGCAGCAGCGACGACACCACATAACGCGCCGTATTGATCGGCACGGCAAACGCGATGCCCTGGCCGCCGAGAATCACCGCAGTGTTCACTCCCACGACCTGCGCGCGGCTGGTGACCAGCGGGCCGCCCGAGTTGCCGGGATTGAGCGCCGCGTCGGTCTGGATCAGGTTCTCCATCAAGCGCACCGTTCGCGCACGCAGCGAGCGGCCAAGCGCGCTCACCACGCCCGCCGTGACCGTGTGCTGAAAGCCGAACGGATTGCCGATCGCGATCACGAGCTGACCGGGGCGCAACGTCGACGAATCGCCAAACGGCGCCGCCGCCAGCTCCGGCGCGGTGACGCGCAGCACGGCGAGATCCGTGTGCGGGTCGTCACCGACGAGGTCCGCCACCAGATCCCGGCCGTCCGTCAGCGTCACGCCGATGCGCCTGGCATTGGCGACGACATGACTGTTGGTGAGAATGAGGCCATCGGGCGCGAACACGAACCCCGAGCCCGTTCCGCCGGCCTCGATCTTCACGACCGAGGGACCTATCCGATCGACCGCCGACATCACCGCGCTCGAATAGGCGTCCATCGACTCGCGCGACGCGACGTCAGTGGCGTCGCGTTCGCTCAGGACTTCGTCGTCAGTAGAGCCGCTTTGTTCAGATCTCGATGACGCCAAGACGGAGACCTCGCTGCACCGCTTCGGTCCGGGTCGCGACGCCGAGCTTGCCGAAGATCGATGCGAGATGAAATTTCACCGTGTGCTCACTGATCTCGAGCCGCGCGGCAATGTCGCGATTGAGCAGACCGTCAGCCAGCAGCGCCAGGACGTCGTGTTCACGCGCCGTCAACGCCTCGATTGGCGGATCGTGATCGTCAGTCGCGGGAGGCAACGAGAGCACAGCGTCGGCCTCGTCGACCCGATCGACGAGCACGACGTTCGGATCCTCCGCCAGCCGCGCTCGCAGCGCGGCCGCGGCGCCGCGAAGATACACGCGTAGCCTAGACCGTCGACTCGATTGAGTCGGCTCCACCGCCTCAATCTCACTCAGGACCGGCTTCACCTAGTTTCTAGGACGCTCGCCGATCGTCACGGTTACATCGAGGGCCGCGCCGCCCCGAAGGACGGTGACGGGCACGGCCTTGCCGACGCGATCGCCGCGCAGCCTGGTTATCAATTCCTCCCCGTCGTGGACCGGCGCCCGATCGAATGCGACGATGATGTCGCCGATGAGGAGCCCCGCGGCTGCTGCCGGACTTGCCGACGCGAGCTGGCTGATCAACAGGCCAGACGAAGTGGCCCGCCCGCTACGCTGTCCCTCAGGAATGGCGACGGGAATCGACCCGACACCGAGATAGCCCTGCTTCGTTCCGCCGGTTTCGGCCACGCGCGCCGCCGCCGGCCAGGCGATCGAGGCCGGAATGACCACGGTCGTGCCGCGGATGTCCATCGACGTGATGATTCCGAGCGCGCGTCCGGAGTCGCCAATGAGGGCGCCGCCAGTCAACGCGCCGTGCGGCTCCTGTTGAATGCGAATCACCCGTTCGATCGCGTTGGCGCGACCGGTGCGAAGCGGGCCGCCGACCACAGATACAGGCGCCCACATCGACATCACGGCGCCGCTCCACGTGCGGCCGATTGCCACGGCGAGACTGCCGGGTTTCGGCTCGTCGCCGGGCGTGAGCGGTAACAGGCCAAGGCCGTCGACGCGCAGTACGGTCAAACCCATGTGGCCGATGCGGCCAAGAACAGCGGCGTCGGCAGTTTGCCCGCTGCCCGACCGCACCGCGGCTTTCTCATCGTCAACAGCCGCAGACGTGAGCACCAGGTTCTCCGCCAAGACGACGCCGGCGCTGACGCGCCGTCGCCCGTGCACCTGCACGACGGACGGCGCCGCCTGTTCAACGGCAGCGCCGATTTCGTTGGAGAGTGAGGTCCATGTAGCCATGGCCTCACTGTAGCGACCCGCGGTCGCTTCGGGATCAGCCGATCGGCCAGTGTCAGCGCCTCAACATATAATTCCGAGCGGCGGAGGTATGTTGTGAAGGTTCGTCACGTCGCCTGGTTGTTTCTGTTGCTCTCGCCGCCCCCTGGCCGCCCATCACAACTTCCGGGCGGAGTTCGACATCAATAGTCCGTTCACCGTCACCGGGACTGTGACGCGAGTTGAATGGACCAATCCTCACACCTGGCTCCATCTCGACGTCAAGGACGAGAAAGGTGCCGTCGCCAACTGGGCGATGGAGATGGGGAGCCCGAATGCGCTGATGCGCGCCGGCTGGAAGCGCACGTCGATGAACGCGGGGGACGTGGTAAAGGTTGACGGCTACCGGTCCTGGGAGCGGAAGAACACCGGTAACGCGCGATCGGTCATCCTCACCAGGACCGGCCAGAAATTATTTGCGGCGTCGAGCGCCGGCCAATGATGCGCCCGTTGATGGTCACGCTGGTGCTGCTGCTCGCCGGAACAGCGAGCGGGCAGTGGCTCGGGTATCCGGCGAAGAACATCCCTCGCAATCCAGATGGGACGCCGAATCTTTCAGCGCCGGTGCCGCGCACCGCGGCGGGCCGCCCCGACCTGTCGGGTGTCTGGCAGCCCACCACCGATCCGCGTGACACCGCCGGCGGAATCGAAGGCATTGTCGCTCCCAAGTACCAGGTCAACGTCATGCGTGACCTGAAGGCGGTGCCGTTCCAGCCGTGGGCGAAGGAGCTCTTCGAGCGCCGGCAAGCGAACAAGATGCGCGACAACCGATGATCAAGTGCCTGCCTGCGGGCGTACCGCGACTCGATGCCTACGTGCATCCCTACAAGATCGTGCAGACACCCGATCTCATCGTGATCCTCTACGAGTCGCAGACAATGTTCCGGCAGATATTTACCGACGGCCGCGCCCACCCGACCGAACCGGAGCCAAGCTGGCTCGGGTATTCCACCGGGAAGTGGGACGGCGACACGCTCGTTGTGGAAACCGTCGGGTTCAACGATCGCACCTGGCTCGACGGACTCGGACATCCGCACAGCGACGCGATGAAGTTGACCGAGCGATTCCGGCGCCGCGACTTCGGTCACATGGACATCGAGATCACCATCGACGATCCCAAGGCGTACACGAAACCGATCCGCTATGTGCAACCGCAACTCTTGCAGCCCGATACCGAACTGATCGAGTACGTCTGTAACGAAAACGCCAAACCCATCGGTCAGTAGCGGGTGTGGCGTCCTGAAGACGTCGTCTACCAGTTGAAACGAATCGCCAACTGACCCAGCCGGCCCCCGGGATCGTAGGTGTTGTCGAGATCCCGGTAGGCCTGCGTCGCCTGGAAGATCGTCGCGCCCGCGCCCGGTGTGCGATTCGCGTCTTCGACCGTAAAGTTCACGTTGTTGAAGACATTGAGAACGTCGGCACGGAATTCCAGGCTCTTGCCGCCGCCGAGCCGCACTCTCTTGGTGAGACCGATATCGAAGCGCGTGAACCACGGGGCCAGTAGAATCGTGGTCGGCGGCGCGCAGTCCCCCGCCTTCAGCTGAATGCAATCGGCGGTGTTCGCCGGCGCGAAGTACCGGCCGACCGGCGCGCCGAGGTCGCTGTAGCCATTCAGATTCGTCGTGCTGACGCTGTAGGCGCGCCGTGTATTCAGGATCACGTCATCTGGAAACGCGAAGACGCGGATTTCGCCGGTTTGCGGGTCGCGACGCGCTTCCCACTTGTAGAGCTTCTGCGCGTCCCGCAGCGTCATGCCCACCAGCCGAACGTTGCCGAAGTTCGTCGTCCGCTGCTGGAACCGGCCGGCGCCGTTGAACTGCCAGTCCGACAGGATCGCTTTGAACACGCCGGGCCAGTTGCGGCCGAACCGCTGGTCGCCGCCGACAGGCACGGTCCAGTCCCACTGCGCCTTGATCGCGTGACGCAGGCTGGCGTTGCTCGGATTCGAGGCACGGCCGAAACGGAACCCGAGAAACGCGGATCCCTCCTCGAGCGCGTACTGATAGCTGCCGTTGAGCGACAATCCGCGCGACAGCCGTCGGCGCAATTCAATCTGCAGCGCGTGGTAGGAGCTGAAGGCGCCGCTGTCGCGGACGTTGACCTGGTTGGCGTGCGGGTTGACGACGAAGAGATTGGCCGGCAGGCCGGCGCCGAGGGCGTTGTTGCGGAAGGTCAGGTTGTTGTCGAGATCGCCGGCCGCGTTGGCGTTGGCGTTGGTCGCCGAAACCGTTGCGCTGCTGACGCCGCTGGGATTCGGATTGGTGAAGACCAGACGTCCGGCCAGCGTGGCGTTGGTCCACGTCGCGGTGCCGCCAGTGTAGGCGGCGGGATTGTCCGCGTCGCGGCGGCCGTTGAGATAGGCGAGATAGATCGGCAGCGGATTGGTTCCAGTGCCCGGTCCGAAATACGCGAACGAGCCCGACCGCCCTCCGCCCGCAGCGTTGTTGGCGCGGAGGTTGTTCATTGCGCGCGTGAACTCCTCGAGGAAACCGTTTGTGATCACATCACGCTCGTTGTAGTTGAGCGTCGACCATTGATTGACCCCCCGTGTGCCCACGTAGCGGACCTCGAGCGCCATGTCGCTCGTCACCGCACGCTGCAATCCGACGGTCCACGACCGCGCCGATCCCACCTGGATGTCGGGGTGAAAAGCGTTGATGTTGTCGGCGCGATTCGGGCGAATCGGAATCGGGAAGGTCGGGGTCTGCGGGAATGAAGCGGCGCCCAGCCGGCCAGTGTCGCGCAGCAGCACCGGCCAGCTCTCTCCCGGCGCGACGATGCCCGTGGACGCGTTGCGTGTGAGGCTGAGCGTGCTGCCCGGATTCGGGCCGTAGATGGCCGTGAAACCGCCGAGACCCTGGCGCTCGAACGACTCGGAATAGCCGCCGCGCAGCGTCGCCTGCTCAGGATCGCCCAGCACCGCGCGCAGCCATCCGCTGGAAACATTCGGACGCCAGGCGAAGCCGACGTTCGGGCCGATGTTGTTCCAGTCGACGTTGTAGCCGCGCGTGCCGCTGGTGAACTGGGAGAATTCCGGCACCTTGCCCCGGCTCGATCCCGGTGCATAGAAGTTGCAAGCGTTGTAGATTCCGCCCTGGCCGATGCCGGAGACGCCGCAAATGTCGGCCAGGCTGGCCGTGGTCATGGTGTCGTTGGTCGGGCGGAACGGCATCTGCACATCCCACCGCACGCCGGCATTGAGTGTGAGTGTCGGCGTGACACGCCAGGAATCCTGGGCGAAGAGCGAATAGATATCGAGCGTCCCGGCGCGCCGGCGGCGTCCGAAATTCACATAGCGGTTGCTCTCCGGATCGAGCGCCGCCAAGCCGGTGACGGCGATGACGCGGCCCGTGAGCAACGCATACAGTTCCCGCGCGTCGGTCAACTGAGCCGCCGAGGCGCCGGCGAAGTTGGCGGTCGTGAAGAGCACCGACGCGGGATCGTTGGTGGCGTCGAAGCCGATGTCGATGCCCGGCACCAGCTGCTGCGAGTCTTCCCACGCGCGGCCGAGGAACGCACTGGCGCCAACGGTCAGGCCGTGACTGCCTTTCTGCCAGTTCAGCGTCTCGTCGAGCGTGTACTGGTAACCGCTGCGAGACGACAGCGTATTGGTGATGTGCCAGTCGGTCAACCCGATGTTCTGATCGAGATTGATCGCAAAGCCATTGGTGTCGTCGAACGTGGCAGCGGTGGGGGCATCGAGTTCTGGCCGGCCGAAGAAGAGGCGCTCGCCACGCGTGACACCGGCGCGCAGTTCCGACACGAGCGTGCCGGAGAGGGTGGATCGCAGCGCCAGCGAACGCGTTGGCCGCGTCGTTCTCACCTGGCGGTAGTTCGGCGATTCCGGGAAGCGCCGATCGGCGCCGTTGATGTGATCCTGTCTGCGCCCCTCGAAGAAATGATTGTAGGTGCCGGTCAGGCGGTGGTTCTGACTGAGGCTCACGTCGATGCGGATGGCCGGCTGCTTTTCGGACTGAAAGCCTTCGTTCAGAAAGAAGTAGCTTTGGAGCAGAGGATCACTTGCCGGCGTCAGCGTCCCCGCCAGCTGCGGCGATCGCTGGATTGACTGAAGCGTGCGCATGACCAGCGGGTCGGTGGTGGCGAGCTGGCCGTTGGCGCGCGCCAGATCCAGCACATTCACCTCGCGGACCACCTGTTGGCCGCCCACGGTGGCGTTGTAGCGGAACCAGCCATCCAGGGCGCGCGGATGCAGCATCGTGCGCGTGCGCGACGCGTCATTGGGATTGCGCACTTGCTCGTAGTGGACGAAGAAGAACGCCTTGTTGCGGGCGATCGGCCCGCCTTGCCGCGCGCCATATTGATTGAGCCGGACGTCGCTGCGCGGCTGGTTGTTGCGCTCGTTGAACCAGTAATTCGAGTTGAGGCTCTTGTCGCGGAAGTATTCGTACGCGCTCCCCGTGAAACGGTTAGTGCCGGAACGGGTGACGAAATTGATCGTCGCGCCACCGTGACCGCCCATCTCGGCGCTGCCGACCGCGGTGGTCACGGTCACGGCTTCGACCGCGTCCTGGCGTGGACGGACGGGCGAGAAGAACCCATCGCCGTTCTTGTTGAAGGTGTCGTTGTTGCTGACGCCGTCGAGCGTCAGGTTCAGAAACGACTCCGGCAACCCGTTGATCGTGGACCCGCGCATGCCTCCCGGCGTGTTGACGCCGACCAGGAAGGTCACCGCATTGAGTGCGTTGCGCGTCGGTGTGGGAATCACTGCAATCTGGTCGACGTTCATCGTCGCGGTCACGGCCGGGGTCAAGCTGTTGATGAGTTCGGCGCTGGCGCCGCTGACGGTGATGGTCTCTTCAAGCGTGCCCACGCCCAGCGTGGCGTTCAGCGTGGTCGGCGCGCCGAGCTGCGCGCGCACGTCGCGAATCTCGGACGTCTTGAAGCCGGTCAGCGAGATGGTGACGGTGTACACACCTGCCGATAGCGACGGAACGGTGTACAAACCCGTGCTGCCCGTGATGGTCTCGAATCTTGACCCGTTGGCGTTACTGACGACGAGGACCGTCGCACCGGGCAGTACACCGCCGCCTTCATCCCTGACGATGCCAGTGATGGTCGACGTGGCTCCGCCTTGCGCGATTGCGGCGGCGGGTACGAGCCATGCGGTGATAGCGCAAAGGAGTAGCGCGATCGGGAAGCTCTTCATACATCCTCCAACCAGAAACGACAACAAGACCGGCCACTGCGGCCGGTCGCAACGACGCAATGAATCTACGCATGTGAAACGCGCGCGTCAACGTCGTTGGTCCCAGCGTCAGTCACGGCTGGGGACGATGAAGAGATTTAGGCAGATGGGGTGCGGGTCAAAGCCTCCCGGTCAGGAGCATCACCACCAGGATGACCAGGATGATCCCGCCCAAGCTCATGCCCACGCGCGGACCGCCGACATAGAAACCGCCGCCACCGAGCAGGAGGAGGAGAATGACTAGAATCAGCAGAAGACTCATAGGTGCTCCTTAGTTACGTTGTCCACCGCACGGCAACACGCACTCATGGATGAAGTGCAATAACCCCGCCACGACGGTTTACCGCGGGCATTCGCTGCCGCTCATCGCCGAGCGGGCCCCGCTCTTGCACTCTCGACCGCGATGGGAGGTTGAGAAATGAAGAGATTGGCATACGGCTTCGCAGGTGCCGCCGCGCTGTTGTTGGCGGCCGGCTGCGACCTTACCAAGGCAGACGTGGCGCCTGGATCAGGCGGCACCGTCGGAGTGGAAGACATTGCCGGTAGTCCGGAGAAGTACATCGGACAAACCGTAAGCGTGGTCGCGGACGTCGAGGAGGTGCATTCGCCGCGAGCGTTCTCGCTGGATGAGGACTCGCCGACGCAGGGCGGCATCGACAACGATCTGCTGGTGCTGAGTCCGCAAGCCGGCTCGCTGTCGGACATCGACGATCAGTGGCTCAACAACAAAGTCCGCGTGACGGGTATTGTGGGCGCCGTCAATATCGTCGAGATCGAGCGCGAGATCGGCTGGGACCTGAGCCCGGAACTCGAGATAGAGGTGGGCAAGGCGAAGGCGGTCTTGATCGCGAAGTCGGTCGAGCGCGTGGAGTAAGCGCAAAAAAAATGGACCGAAGGAGAGTCTGCGAAACTCGATCCCTTCGGTCCTACCCCCAGAGCTCAGTCAACAGTCAGCTGTCGACAGTTAAGAGTCTCAGTCAACAGTCAGCAGTCAATACTGAGCAGCGGTGTTGTTGAGCCAGTTCTCGACGTCGCGAGCTGCCTGTTCTTTCGCGAGGCCGTAGCGCTCTTGCACTTTGCCGACCAGTTGTTCACGACGGCCATCGAGCGCGTCGATCTCGTCATCGGTCAGCTTCCCCCACTGCTCTTTGATGCGGCCCTTCAGCTGGGCCCACTTCCCCTTGAGAATGTCGTCATTCATGTTCGGCCTCCGCCGCGCTACGGATTGGGAACAACCCGCAGCTGGTTGTCGATTCGATAGCCCGGCGCTTCCGCGGCCGCGATGCGCGCCGCTTCGTCACGCTGGGTCGCCGTCTTCACCGAGCCCTTCAGCACGACCGTCTTCGTGTGAGGGAACGTGTCGACGTCGATGTGGCTCGCGTCCACCGTGCGGTCGGCCATCAGCGCGGACTTCACGTCGATCGTCTCAACCGCAGCGGCAATCGCTCCGCCAGCTTCGCGTGCGGCTTCCTTGGTTTCGCGCACGGCTTCCTCAGCCGCCGGACGTGCCTTGTCGGCCGCGGCGGCCGCCTTGTCGGCGTTTTCGCGCGCATCCTGTTCCACGCCGGCTGCCGTATTCGAGCATGCCACCAGAGACAGTCCGCTCAGCAACGCGATCGCCGAAATTGCGTTCTTCAAGCTCATTACCGGTCCTCCTACGGGCTGAAAGGCCCGACGCAGATCCGTAAATCAAGAAGCTTGCCGGGATTTCGACCCGGTTTTGCTGGATCGGGCGACCGATCAGTGGAAACACTTGTCCGAATTGTGGTTAGACGATCCCGCACGGCCGGGATTGGCGGCCCACGGCAAAGGTAGGTAATGTGCTACCCACTTGCGGCATTGGATGAGCTAATTCGAAGGGGAAAAGCGGGAACGCCCCTTGCAAAATAGGGGCGGGTTTTCGTCCACAAGAGGTTATTCGCATGCACCTGGCACGCAAAGGGGCCGGAAACAAACTGCGCCCGTCGGGTAGCGGGACCGGCACGGACACGCTCGATCAAAAGGTTCTGTTCGGCGTGTTGTCGGAGTATCAGCGCGGCAATTTCACCGTGCGGATGCCTGATGATCGCACCGGCCTTGCCGGCAAGATCTGTGACGCCCTGAACACCACCATCGAACGCAACGAGCGGCTCGTCAAGGAGCTGGAACGGCTGAGCAACGTCGTCGGCAAAGCCGGCAACGTCAAGCAGCGCGCGCAACTGCCGTACGCCGAAGGTGGCTGGTCCACCGCCGTTGATTCCGTCAACACGCTGATCTCCGACCTGGTGCAGCCCACCACGGAAGTGGCCCGCGTTATCGGCGCTGTGGCCAAGGGCGACCTCAACCAGACGATGCAGCTCGAGATCGACGACCGGCCGCTGACCGGTGAATTCCTACGCACCGCCAAGGTCGTCAACGCGATGGTGACCCAGCTGGGCACCTTCGCGTCGGAAGTGACCCGCGTGGCGCGCGAAGTGGGCACGGAAGGCAAGCTCGGCGGCCAGGCCGTGGTGAAGGGCGTGGCCGGCACGTGGAAGGACCTCACCGACAACGTCAACCTGATGGCCGCAAACCTGACCTCCCAGGTTCGCAACATCGCGGAAGTGACGACGGCGGTCGCGAAGGGCGACCTGTCGAAGAAGGTCACGGTCGACGTCAAGGGCGAGATTCTCGATCTGAAGAACACCGTCAACACCATGGTGGATCAGCTCAGTTCGTTCGCCGCCGAAGTGACCCGCGTGGCGAAGGAAGTGGGCACCGAAGGCAAGCTCGGTGGTCAGGCCGACGTCCGCGGCGTGGCCGGCACCTGGAAGGACCTCACCGACAACGTCAACGAGCTGGCGACGAACCTCACCATTCAATTGCGCGACGTCTCGAAGGTGGCCACCGCGATCGCGACGGGCGACCTGAACCAGAAGATCACCGTGCAGGCGCAGGGCGAAATTCTTCAGATCAAAAACGTCGTCAACACGATGACCGACCAGCTCAACGCGTTTGCCTCGGAAGTGACGCGCGTGGCGAAGGAAGTCGGCACCGAAGGCAAACTGGGCGGCCAGGCCGACGTGCGCGGCGTGGCCGGCACGTGGAAGGACCTCACCGACAACGTCAACGCGATGGCCAGCAACCTGACCTCGCAGGTCCGCAACATCGCCGACGTGACCACCGCCGTGGCGCGCGGCGACCTCGGCAAGAAGATCACCGTCGACGCCAAGGGTGAGATTCTCGAGCTCAAGAACACCGTCAACACGATGGTCGATCAGCTGAGCTCGTTTGCGTCGGAAGTGACGCGCGTGGCGAAGGAAGTCGGCACCGAAGGGCAGCTGGGCGGCCAGGCCGACGTGCGCGGTGTCGCCGGCACGTGGAAGGACCTCACCGACAACGTCAACGAGCTGGCCGGCAACCTGACCGTTCAGCTGCGCGACATGTCGAAGGTGGCAACGGCCATCGCGAGCGGCGACCTGAACCAGAAGATCACCGTCCAGGCGCGCGGAGAGATTCTTCAGATCAAGAACGTCATCAACACGATGGTGGATCAGCTGAGCGGATTCGCCTCGGAAGTGACGCGGGTGGCCAAGGAAGTCGGCACCGAAGGCAAACTGGGCGGCCAGGCGGAAGTGCCCGGCGTGGCCGGCACCTGGGAAGACCTGACCGACAACGTCAACGCCATGGCCGCGAACCTGACCGGCCAGGTGCGCAACATCGCCGACGTGACTACCGCGGTGGCGCGCGGCGACCTCGGCAAGAAGATCACCGTCGACGCGCGCGGGGAGATTCTCGAGCTGAAGAACACCGTCAACACGATGGTGGATCAGCTCAGCTCGTTCGCATCGGAAGTGACGCGCGTGGCCAAGGAAGTTGGTACGGAAGGCAAGCTCGGTGGCCAGGCCGACGTCCGCGGCGTCGCGGGCACGTGGAAGGACCTGACCGACAACGTCAACGAGCTCGCCTCCAACCTGACGGTGCAGCTGCGCGACGTGTCGAAGGTGGCGACGGCGATTGCGACGGGCGACCTGAACCAGAAGATCACGGTGCAGGCGCACGGCGAGATTCTCCAGATCAAGAACGTCGTCAACACGATGACCGACCAGCTCAACGCGTTTGCGTCGGAAGTGACGCGCGTGGCGCGCGAAGTCGGCACGGAAGGCAAGCTGGGTGGTCAGGCCGACGTACGCGGCGTGGCCGGGACGTGGCGCGACCTGACCGACTCGGTGAACTCGATGGCCGGCAACCTGACCGGCCAGGTGCGCAACATCGCCGACGTCACCACCGCGATTGCCAAGGGCGACCTGTCGAAGAAGATCACGGTGCCGGTGCGCGGCGAAATCCTCGAGCTGAAGAACACCATCAACACGATGGTGGACCAGCTCAGCTCGTTCGCGTCGGAAGTGACGCGCGTGGCGCGCGAAGTCGGCACCGAAGGTCAGCTCGGCGGTCAGGCGGATGTGCCGGGAGTGGGTGGCACGTGGAAAGACCTGACCGACTCGGTGAACTCGATGGCCGCCAACCTGACGTCGCAGGTGCGCAACATTGCGGATGTGACCACGGCGGTGGCCAAGGGTGACCTGTCGAAGAAGGTCACCGTCGACGTGCGCGGCGAAATCCTCGAGCTGAAGGACACCGTCAACACCATGGTGGACCAGCTCAGCTCGTTTGCCGCCGAAGTCACGCGCGTGGCGAAGGAAGTCGGCACGGAAGGCAAGCTCGGCGGCCAGGCGGAAGTGTCGGGCGTGGCGGGCACGTGGAAGGACCTGACCGACAACGTCAACCGCCTCGCCGCGAACCTGACCACGCAGGTGCGCGCCATCGCGGAAGTGGCCACCGCCGTGACCAAGGGCGACCTGTCGCAGTCGATCAACGTCGAAGCGGCCGGCGAAGTGGCGGCGCTGAAGGACAACATCAACGAGATGATTGTCAACTTGCGCGAGACCACGGAGAAGAACACCGCGCAGGACTGGTTGAAGACCAACCTCGCCAAATTCACGCGCCTGCTGCAGGGCCAGCGCGATCTCGCCACCGTGTCGCGCACCATCCTCTCGGAGCTGGCGCCGCTGGTGCCGATGCAGCACGGCGTCATCTACTTCAACGAATCGACGGAAGGCGGCGAGCCCGATCTCCGGCTGTTGGCCAGCTACGCCTACAGCGACGGCGATCGGGTGCGGCCGCGTTTCCGCGCCGGCGAAGGCCTGGTGGGGCAGGCCGCGGTCGAGAAACAGCCGATTCTGCTGACCGACGTGCCCGGCAACTACGTGCAGATCAACTCGGGGCTGGGCGCGGCTGCGCCCTCCAATATCTTCGTCGTGCCGGTGTTGTTCGAAGGCCGCGTCAAGGCGGTGATCGAGCTGGCGTCGTTCTATCGCTTCAACGACACGCACCTCAACTTCCTCGGCCAGCTCACCGAATCGATCGGTATCGTGCTCAACACGATTACGGCGACGATGAGAACCGAAGAACTGCTGAAGCAGTCGCAGTCGCTGGCCACCGAGCTGCAGAAGACCAACGAAGAACTTGAAGAGAAAGCCGACCTGCTGGCCAAGCAGAACGCCGAAGTTGAACAGAAGAACCGCGAAATCGATCAAGCCCGCCTGTCACTCGAGGAAAAAGCCGCCCAGCTCGCCCTGACCAGCCGCTACAAGTCGGAGTTCCTGGCCAACATGAGCCACGAACTCCGCACCCCCCTCAATTCACTGTTGATTCTGTCGCGTCTGCTCGCACAGAACTCGGAAGGCACCCTCACTGAGAAACAGGTCGAATTTGCCAAGACGATTCACGCGTCCGGCTCCGACTTGCTCGAATTGATCAACGAGATTCTGGACCTGTCGAAGATCGAGTCGGGCATGATGGACGTGGACGCCGTGCCGGTGGCCCTCGCCGACGTGCAGTCGTACGTCGAGCGCACGTTCCGCGAGGTGGCGAACAGCAAGGGCCTGACCTTCGCCGTCAAGCTCGATCCGAAGGCGATGACGTCGATCATCACCGATCAGAAGCGCGTCCAGCAGGTGCTGAAGAACCTGATCTCGAACGCGATCAAGTTCACGGAAACCGGGTCGGTGACGCTGACCATCGAGCAGCCGGCGGCCGGCTGGTCGCACGGCCATGCCTCGCTCGATCGCGCCACCGCGGTGGTGGCCTTCAAGGTCGAGGACACCGGCATCGGCATCCCCGCCGACAAACACCAGGTGATCTTCGAGGCGTTCCAGCAGGCCGACGGCACGACCAGCCGCAAGTACGGCGGCACCGGCCTTGGCCTTTCCATCAGCCGCGAGATCGCGAAGCTGCTCGGTGGCGAAATCCGGCTGAAGAGCGCGCCCGGCGAGGGCAGCAACTTCACGCTCTACCTGCCGTCGGTCTACGCCTCGACGCTTGGTGCGGCGCACCGCGCCGAGGTGCCAATGCAGACCCGCATCGCGGTCGATCGCGCGATGGATCAGGACGATGCTCCGATCGACAACAATCCGCTGTTCGACGATCGCCAGCGCATCATGCCCGGCGATCGCGTGCTGCTGATCATCGAGAACGATCAATCGTACGCGCGCATCCTGATGGATCTCGGCCGCGAGCACGACTTCCGGGTGCTGGCCGCGGTGCGCGGCGACGTCGGCCTGCAGATGGCCCGGCAGCACCGTCCCGACGCCATCACGCTCGACCTCGATCTGCCCGGCATGGATGGCTGGAACGTGCTCGATCGGCTGAAGCACGACCCCAGCACCCGCCACATCCCGGTGCACGTCATCTCGGTGACCGACGATCCCCACCGCGGCATGCGGCTGGGCGCCAAGACCTTCGTGCTCAAGTCCGCCGAGCGCGCGGTGCTGGACGAGGCCTTCGACGCCATCAAGGCCTTCGACGACCGCAAGCTGCGGTCGCTGCTGATCGTCGAAGACGACGAGGTCCAGCGCAACACGCTGGTCGAGCTGATCAGCGATCGCGACGTGCAGATCACCGCCGTCGCCACCGGCGCCGAGGCGCTCACGCAGCTGGGGTACAAGGAATACGACTGCATCGTGCTCGATCTCGGGCTCGAGGACATGAACGGGTTCGAGCTGCTCGAGAAGATGCGGGCCGACAGCGACATGTCGCAGGTGCCGGTGATCATCTACACCGGCAAGGAGCTGTCGAAACAGGAGGAGATGCGGCTGCGGCAGCTGGCGCAGACGATCATCATCAAGGACGTCAAGTCGCCCGAGCGGCTGCTCGACGAATCGACGTTGTTCCTGCATCGCGTGGAAAGCGCCCTGCCGCCGGAGAAACAGCGGCTGCTCGACCAGATGCATCGCAGCGATCCGGCGCTGAAAGGCAAGAAGGCGCTGATCGTCGACGACGACATCCGCAACATTTTCGCGCTGACCAGCATCCTCGAGCGCTACGAGATGGACGTGCAGTATGCGGAGAACGGCCACGACGCGCTCAAGCTGCTGAACCAGCATCCGGAAATGGACGTCGTGCTGATGGACGTGATGATGCCGGAGATGGACGGCTATGAGGCCACCCGGCGGATCCGCGAGAACGAACACTTCGAGGAGCTGCCGATCATCGCGATCACCGCCAAGGCGATGAAGGGTGACCGTGAGAAATGCATCGCCGCCGGCGCGTCGGACTATGTCACCAAACCCGTCGACGGCGATCAGCTGATCGGCCTGCTGCGAGTGTGGCTGTCGCGGTGAGGAGCCAGATCAACATCCTCGTCGTCGACGACCGCGACGAGAACCTGATGGCGCTGGAGGCGGTGCTCGCCGATCCGAGCTACCGCCTGGTCCGCGCCCGATCGGGGCGTGAAGCGCTCAAGGAGGTCCTCGACCAGGACTTCGCCCTGATCCTCCTCGACGTCGTCATGCCCGGCGTGGACGGCTACGAGACGGCGACGTTGATTCGCGAGCGGCCGCGCTCGCGCCAGACTCCGATCATCTTCCTGACGGCGAACGACTTCGGCGTGAACTACGTGTTCCGCGGCTATACGGTGGGCGCAGTGGACTACCTGGTGAAGCCAGTGCCCCCTGATGTCCTGCGCTCGAAGGTCGCGGTCTTCGTCGAGTTGTTCCGCCGTCAGGAAGCGTTACGCCTCGGACATGAGAAGCTCGAAGAACGGATCGCGGAGCGTACCCAAGAGCTGGCCACCGCCAACCTGGCGCTGTCGGCGGAAATCGAAGAGCGCGCCAAGATCGAGAAAGAGCGCGCGCAGCTGCTCAAACGCGAGCAGGCGGCGCGTCTGGACGCCGAACGGGCCAATCGTCTCAAGGACGAATTCCTGGCGACGCTGTCGCACGAGCTGCGGACGCCGCTCAATGCGATCATGGGATGGGCGCACGTGTTGACGCAGAGCGGCGAGGATCGCACCACGGTCAGCCGGGCGGCGACCGTCATTCGGCAGAACGCCTCGTCGCAGGCGCAGTTGATCGACGACATTCTCGACGTCTCGCGTATCATTGGCGGCCGGTTGGTGGTCGAGAGCGGCCTGGTGTCGGTGAAGCGGGTGATCGAAGACGCCACCAACGCGCTGATGCCGGCGGCCGCGGCCAAGAACATCACCGTCAAGTGCGATCTCGCTGACGGACTGACCGTGCTGGGCGATCGCGATCGATTGCAGCAGGTGGTGTGGAACCTGGTGTCGAACGCGTTCAAGTTCACGCCGAAGGGTGGATCGGTGACGGTGCGGCTCGCCGAAGAGGATGGCGACGTCTATATCGAGGTCGCCGATACGGGCATCGGCATTCCGGCAGAGTTCCTGCCCTTTGTCTTCGATCGCTTCAGTCAGGCCGATAGCTCGACGAGCCGCCGGCACAATGGCCTCGGCCTTGGGATGGCGATCGTCCGTCACCTGGTGGAGCTGCACGGCGGCACCGTGGCGGTGGAGAGCGCGGGTGAAAACCAGGGTGCGACGTTCAAGCTCCGCCTGCCGAAGCATGTGGGGACCCTTCCGGCGGTGGAGCAGTTGCCACCCGGCCGCGGGGTGACGCCGGAGACTCCGATCGACGAGCTCGAACATCTCAACGGGGTGCGGGTGCTGATCGTCGAAGACGACGCCGACTCGCGTAACGTGCTGGCCTTATTGCTGGAGCGGCTTGGCGCGCTCGTGGAAGCGGTGCCGTCGGCGAAAGACGCCTACGACCGGCTCAACCAGCGATGTCCGGACGTACTGGTCAGCGATATCGGCATGCCCGACGAAGACGGCTACGCGATGATTCGCCGGGTGCGCCAAATCTGCGGCGACCAGCACCTGCCCGCGATTGCGCTCACGGCCTACGCCCGCCAGCAGGACGCGGAGGCGGCGCTCGATGCGGGCTACGATCAGCACCTCGCCAAACCGGTCGCGCCCGGTGAATTGATCCGCGCGATCCGCGCCCTGACCGGAGTCAAGGAGCAGGGATCGGGAACCGGGGCTCAGAGATCGGGGACCAGGAAACTGGTTTCGTGAGCCTGGAACGGGCCGGCAGTATCGCGGCCACGCAGATCATCGCGTTCCTCCTCGCGCTGGCCGCGCTGAGCTACGGCCGCGAGTTCTTCGTCCCGCTTCTGGTGGCGTCACTCGCCGCCATCGCCCTCGCGCCGCCCGTGCGTCAACTGGCGCGAATCATGCCGCGGTGGCTTGCCGCCGCCATCGTCGTCCTCGGGCTCGCCGGCATGGTCGGCTTCACGGCGTGGCTCCTGTCCGACGAGGTGGCGACCTTCTCCCGCCGCCTGCCCTCGATCGTGCGCGACATTCGCGCCACCATTCAATCCGCGTCGCCGCGTCAGGGCCTGCTGCGCCAACTGCAACAGGCGGTGACGGAGCTCGAGCGAACGGCAGCCCCGCCGCCGCCGTCTGGAGACGCCACTCCGGTCACGATCGTCGAGCCCACCGACGTGCAGCAGCAAGTGATGGCGTGGGCGCGGCGCGCCGGCACGCTCATGCTCGAAGGCGTGCTGCTGTTGTTCCTGATCTATTTCCTCCTCGCCTCCGGCGAATTGTTCAAGCAGAAGTTCGTCAGGCTGAGCGGTGATCGTCTCTCACAACGCAAGGTGACGGTGCAGATGATCGACGAGATCACGCTGAAGATCGGCCGTTACGTGTTCTTCATGTTCTGGAGCGGCGCGCTGGTTGGCGTGGTGACGTGGCTGACATTCTGGTGGATGGGGGTGCACTATGCCGGGCTGTGGGGAGTGGCCGCCGGCGTCTTGAACTGCATCCCGTACTTCGGACCGACGCTTGTGATGGCGGCGTCGGCGATGGCGGCGTTACTGCAGTTCAAGTCGCTGGTGATGATGGCCACCGTGGCAGCCGCTTCGCTGGCGATTACGTCGGTCGAAGGTTTTCTGCTGACGCCGATCTTCCTCGGCGTCGCTGCTCGCGTGAACTCGGTCGGGGTGTTCGTCTCGATCATGTTCTGGGGCTGGATGTGGGGCGCAGCCGGCATGCTGCTCGCCGTGCCGATCATCATGATCGTCAAGACGGTATCCGATCACGTGGAATCCTGGGCGTCGATCAGCGAAATCCTTGCGGAGCGCTGAAGGGCACATCCATTGCACGCTTCCAGTCGAGGAGATGTCCCGATGGAAGCGACTTACCTGGATTGGAGCAGCCGGAGCCGTGCCTTACGGATGCCGCCGGCCAACATCGGCAATATCGAACGGCTCGTAACCATTGCCGCCGGCGCAGCGTTGCTGGGCTATGCCTGGCGGCGTCGCTCGGGCTCACTCGGTCTCACGTCTGCCGGATTGATCGCGCGTGGCGCCACTGGGTATTGCCCGGCTTATGCGGTCATCGGCCTTGATCATGCCGATTCTCGACAGGCGCTCGCCGGCGAACGCGGCATTCACGTTCGCGAGTCGATCACGATCGACGCCTCCGCCGATGAGCTCTACTCGTTCTGGCGTCGCCTCGAGAACCTGCCGGCAGTGATGCCGCATCTCGAGCGTGTGGAGGAGGTGGACTTCAGGTTGTCTCGCTGGACCGCCAGAGCCTTCGGCGTGATGCCGATTACCTGGATGGCCGAGACGATCAATGAAGTGCCGTTCGAGACTATCGGCTGGAAAGCCCTGCCTGGTGAAGCCATTCAACACGCGGGCTCGGTCGTGTTCAGGCGCCTGCCGGAAATCGGTGCGACTGAGGTGCGCGTGCACTTCCAGTATTCAGCGCCGGGAGGCAAAGCCGCGCCATGGTTGGCGGCGTTCCTCGGTCACGATCCGGCGAAGCTCACACGCGACGGACTGCAGGCGTTGAAGGAACGATTTCTGCAACGCTAGCGACGTCAACCATTCACTGCGGCATCGCCGCAACATTAATCAAGGAGATACCTATGTCCGCAGAGAACCTCCGCGAAGCGCTCGTGGAAGAGATCAGGGATCCCGGCGTCAGGAAGCATCTACACAGAAGACGGTAAGCGATAGCGTTGGCCGTCGCGACGGACCAGGAAGCCGGCCTGCACCAGTTCGCTCAGCAGTTCTTCGGCGCGCGCCGGGCTCAGCTGCCAGAGGCGCGCAGCCTGCGCGGTCGTCAGACACATCCCCGGCATCTCGCGAAACTCCGCGCGAGCGCGCGTAGCGAGGTCGGTAAGCTCATGCGTAGCTTGAGTAGGGTTGATCATCGGGACTACTCCGTTGATTCAATGATGCATTTCGAGTGCCACGAACAGGTGACGATTTGTCGGCGAATTTGTGAATGGCGAAGTGTGAGGCCGTCACGATGCGTGAAATCGTTACCCACGATCTCCCTTTCCTTACCGATCTTGTCCAACGCGCGCGTCGTTGAAGTCGAGACGCGCGTTGGTAAGGGCCTTGCTATGAGATGAGTTGGAGAGTGCCATGCTGAAGAAGTTGTTTCATGTGTTGGTTCTGTCGCTGGCGGTGAGCGCGGCCTGGGCGCAGTCGACGCCCAGCGTGACCGTGCAACTGCGCGACGGAAGCCGAATCGAAGGTCGAATCGAAGAGATGACGGCAGATGGAACGCTGTTCCTTCGCGTCTCGCAGCACGACCAACGCCGTATCCCGCTCGGCACCATCGCGTTGATCGATCGCGTGGGCGGTGCCAGCGGCCTTCCGGATACCGAATTGCGGGCGGCGGCGGGTCCCGATCACTTGCTGTTGTTGTCGGACGGTGGCAGCGTGAGAGGCCGGCTCCTCGCCATTCGCGGCGGTCAGGGCTCAGCGCAGGAAGATCAGCCGCGCAGCTACGTCTTCCGCGCGGTGGATGGCAGCGAACGCAACTACCCACTCGGCCAGGTGTCGCGCATCTACACCGGTTCGTATCCGTTTGCGGCCATCTCGGGAAGTGTCTCACCGGGACTCGATCCGGGTGTCGATACTCCTGGCGCGATTCGCGTGCCGGCAAACGCCGGATGGGTGTCCACCGGCATGCGGGTGCGCCGCGGCAATGTGATCGGCTTCACCACCACCGGCGAGGTGCAACTGTCCTCGAATCCGTCCGATCGCGCGCAGGCGGCTGGCACGAATCGCACGGCCCCCAATTCGCCTCTCCCGAACGTGAACGCTGGTGGTTTGATCGGGCGAATCGGCAATGGCGCGCCCTTCGGCATTGGCAATCAGACGAGCGTCCCGATGCCGAATGACGGCATCCTGTATCTCGCCGTCAACGACGACGAGCTCGGCGACAATTCGGGTGGGTTCGTGGTCTCCATGCGGCGGCTGCGCTAGTTCGACCCGCGCAGAGTCTTCCCGATTTCAAGGTCGATCTTCGGCTGGTCTTGCGTGCCCTCAACACGGATGACCAGCCGGGTGCCGACCCCCCGTTTCCTGAACAGCGGATCGAACGGCTTCAACAACCAGCTCTTCCAGCCGGTCATGGTTTGCGACACGCTCGCCTGCAGCAGCACTTCGCCGGCGAGGTTGAGCGATTTCGAACGCAGCGAATGGGTGCCCGCAAGGCGGACGGTCGCGCCCACCACGTCGAATGAGAGCCCCTGGTAGGTGAACGCGCCGTCGCGTAAGGCGAACTTCGCGGCCAGGCTCGACGCCACTTCGTCGATTGACGTGTCGTTGGGCCGGCCCTGCGCCTTCCGGCTCAGCGTGTCGATCCTGTCCTGCACTACATCTTTGGTGAAGGTGACGCGCTCGGCGCGGACCGCACCCTCGAGCTGGAGGCGCGAGAGGATCGGCGCCTGGCCCTGTGGCAGGTCAAACGCGGTGTCGATCAGGAGCCGCCCATACGCCGGCGGTTCGGTGCCGGTGCTGACGAAGCGGAGCAGCTCGCCGAGGTTGGCGTTGCGGCTCTGCACGTTCAGCACGATGCGTTTGCCCTTGACGCCCTTCGTGCCTTCAACAACGCCTCTGGCGGCGAATTCGGATTTTCCGAGGTGGACGTCCACCCGGTGCAGCGCGACGTCGCCCTTCGTTCCGTCGACCAGCGCTTCATACGCCGTGGTCACTGGCAGGGCATCGCCGTTCAGCTCGGTCAGCCGGAAGTTGTCCGTACGGGTCTGGCCGGTGGTCGCAATCTGTTCAATCGTGCCGCTCATCTTGCCAATGGCACTGAGATCGCCTTCCAGACCGTCGATCGTCCCGAGGTCAGCGGCAAAGGTGTAGTCGCCGGCGACGGGTGTGGTGCCGGGCTCCTCGGATTGCCACGGTCCGAATGAGCCGGTGCTCTCGACCTTGCCGTAAGGGATCGGGTTGATCAGTGCAGCGGTGAAGCGTGCCGGCTCGTCACCGCGCAAGTTCCTCATGTCGAGCTCGATGATGTCCCACACTTTCGGGTTCTTGCCCGCTTCGCGCGGGATGATCGCCATGCGGGTATTGAGCGCGGTCAGACGCTTGACGACCAGACCGCTGGACTGATCGTTACTTGCCGGGTCATTACTTCCGGGACTCGGCAGCGGCCGTTTGCCGGTCGCGGGGCCTTTCGGCGGGATGTGGACTTCCAGGCCGTCGACCTTGACGTGCTCAATGGTGGAGCTCCAAAGATCGGTCGGCTTCAGATCGACGCTGAACGACTTGACGACCAGCAGCGGCGGCACGTCGGTGCGGCCGTGGTGTCGAACGGTGAGATTGTCGGCGTGCAAGGTCAGCGGCACCCAGCTCAACCTCACGGCGCCAAGTTCGACTTCGCTTTCGAGCGATGCCCTGAGCTCGGAGGTGACCCAGTCTCGCAATCGCGGCTCGAGCTGCCGCGCACTCACGAAGATCCCGACGCAGGTGACGCTGACGACACCGACCAAGATGGCAACGACGGTTCGGGCGCGTGTGCTCAACGGCGTGTGGTGGAGGCGAGCTGATCCTCGATGATGAAGGCCTCCAACGGAGGCGACCCTTTGGTGCTGCCGACGATCACCATCGTGTAGAAGCGTCCGGCTTCGAGATGCGCAGTGGGCAGCGTCAGCACGGCCCTGTCGCCCGAGCGCACCTCGACCGTGGCGCTGAACGGGGTCACGTCCTGATAGTCGGTGACTGCCTGAAAGGCAATGCCTTCCACGACAGCGCGGTCGGATCCAGATGCGCGAACGTCAACGCTGTCGAGTCCGTCGCCGCCATTCACCACGCGCAGCCGCGCTTTGCCGTTCGCGGCGCGACTCAGATCGTCGCCCACCACGCGCAAGTGCACGTTGCGGCCCTGGCCTGGCAGCGCGAACACCGTGTAGTAGTGACCGTCTTGCAGACCTTCGGTATTAGTGGCGAGCGCCTTGGCATTCGTCATGCCGGCGGGCCGCAGCGCGAACGCGTATCGCCGCCCGTCGAGCGCGCGGTAACTCGTGACCGACTTGAAGCCGACGCCGTCGAACGCAAGCAGATCGCCGGCATAGACATCCACGGTCGCGGCAAACGGATTGGCGTGAACCACGCGCACCAGCGCCTCGTCGCGGCTCGAGGCGGCGGCCGAAGGCGCGGTTGACGTGCCGGCCGGCGCGGTCGTTGTCACGGGCGTCGTCCGTGTTTCGGCGCGGTCGCACGCAGCGACCACCGTGCAACAGATCAGCAGCGTGGTCGCAACTCTCATGGCGCGAATGTTGCTGTCGCGTTGAACAGGAGACATGAATGTTGACACCGTACGCTCAAGAGCCGGTAAGACCGCAAGGACCTATTCCCGGCTTTCCTAAATCCCCTGAACAACCGATCGTGCCGCCGGACGATCCGCATCGCAGCGACATCGACCGCGAGCCGAACATCGACCCGCCGCCGACCGATCCGCCGATGCGCGCGCCTTCCGAGAAGCCCGTCATCAGCGAACCGCCCGCCCCGCGCGCCTAGTCTTTGCGGTCAGGGTCCTCACGTTCCGGGGGATCCTGACCGCGCCGGGCGATCCGCCCGGCGGTCGTATCTTCACACTCTTCGCATTTGTCTTTCGGCGCCGGCATCGTTTCGGCCGCGGCGGCCTTATCGATGTCGGCGTCGTTCGCTTTCTCCAGGTCCGCCGGCGTGACGGGCTGGTTCGACAGCATCGCGAGATCGTCGAGCGGCATGGCTACTGCGTCAGCCTCACGGTGAGCGCGGCGCGCCGGTTCAGCCGGCGGGTTTCTTCGCGCGAGTTGTCGTGCCTGGGACGCTCCTCACCGTAGCTCACCGTCTGGAGGCGATCCGCGGCGACGCCGTTCGACTGCAAGTAAGTGCGGACCGCGGCGGCGCGGCGCTCGCCGAGCGCCAAGTTGTATTCAGCCGTGCCGATGTTGCAGGTGTGGCCTTCCACCGTCAGCCGCAGCGTGGCGTTCTGTTTCATGGCCGTCACCGCCTGTTCGAGGACGCGCAGCGCTTCCGGCCGCAGGGTGTAGCGGTCGAAGTCGAAGTGGACGTCCTCGAAGGTGTAGACCTTCTGTTCGCGCTGAATGACCTGCAGCGTCACCGTATCGGAGGCCGTGCCGCCCCTGCCGTCGTTCACGGTCACCGTCGCCGGCACTGAACCGACCTGCATCGGCGCCGTCCAGATTGGTTTTGGCGTGGTCGGCTGATCGAGCTTGCCCGCCGGCACGGTCCACTGATACGTCAGCGTGTCGCCGTCAGGATCGCTCGCATCGGCGGTGAGCTGTGAACGCTCGCCCACAAACACCGTGCATGGATTGCATGACGCCTTCACCGTGGGCGGCCGGTTCTGCGGCGGCTGCACCATCGGCGGCGGAGGCGTCACGGGCGGCGGGGGCGGCGGCGCGCGCCTCGGGACCCAGCCGAGCCGAATGTGGTAATCGACGAAGTCGCCGTTCGAATCTTCCGACGCGTTGATGCGATCGCGCATCGGCGTGTCCCAACGCAACTCCGCACCGACGAAGAAGCCGTTGGTGGCAAACCAGGTCACGCCGGTCGTGAACGAGGTCGTGTGATCGGTTTCGGTCACCGCGGGGCTCAGCGTTCCGTCTTCCGCGACGATACTGCCGTCCAGCGACGTTGTGCGGCGGTCGTAGGTGCGGCCGAGCAATTCGCCGTGAATCAACCAATGGTCGCTGGGCGTGATGCCAACACCCGCGCCCCACCGGAGGTAATTCGGCACGTGGACCACGACCGGGTCTTCCGGATTCTTGCGGAGGTTGTAGCCGAACTCGCCCGACAACACGGCCTTGCTCGACAGCCACTTGCTGAGCACGCCGGAGATATCCGCTGCGACGCCACCCTGGCCGGCGCCTGCATCGGCGTCGCCGGTGGGGAGGTTCATCGTCAAGCGCGCGGCAAGACCGAGTGGATTGCCGGCCTCTTCGCTCAAGAAGGCGAACTTGGTGCCGAGACGCAGGTCGCCGAGCTTGTTGCCGGTCCAGCGCTCACTCGCGTACGGCGCGCGCGGATCGACGCCGCCGCGTTCGGGATCGTTGTTGAAGAGCTGCAGGTTGTCGCGATCGACGCGCTGGATGAAGTCCCACGCGCCAAACACATCCCAGCGATCGGTGAACCCGTACGACACGTTGGCCGTGAAGTTCGCGACGTTCATCTGCCCCTGGGGCGTGTTAAACGAGTTGCGCTGGATCGAGCCACGCGACTTGCGGCGGCCATTGGTGTCGGCAACGGGAACCCACCAGAGTCCGGCGTCGCCATCGGTGGTGACGGCCACGCGGCCACGTTCGCCGCTGGTATCTGTGGGCTGTTGACTGGTAGACGTCTGTGCGGCCGCTGGCACCGCAATCGCGAGCAACCCTGCAATGAAGCAGGTTTTCACACTCATGGCCTTCTGATCCTCTCCGCGCCTGGCGCGCGCAACGCGGAGAGGTTCTTCAAACCACATGCCAGCCGCCGATAGTCGCCGCCTGCAAGCTGCTGAGGCGGCTGACGAGGGAGAGCGGGCTATCTCATCCGTTCCGCAGTTCGCCAGTGGTTATTTGTGGTCCGAAAATAGGAGCCGCAATGCCCATCTGAAGCAGGTTCTCCAGCACATCGAGATCCACCGGTTTCACGAGGTGGTCGTCAAAACCGACCTCGATCGACCGGCGGCGATGCTCGGCCTGGCCCCAGCCCGTGAGCGCAATGAGTCGCATGTTGCGGCCCCAGGCTTCACGGCGGATGGCCCGCGCGACGTCGTAGCCCGACACTTCCGGCATCCCAATGTCGAGCAGAACGACGTCTGGCTTGAGCTCCTCGGCCAGCTTGATGGCCGTTCGTCCGTCGTACGCAGTGTGGACGTCGTGGCCGCCGGCCTTCAGGAGGAACGCGAGGCTGTCGGCGCCGTCCTGACTGTCGTCGGTGACGAGAATCTTCCAGCTCGCGCGCGGACGAGAAGGCGCCGACGGCTGCGGCGCGGCGTGTTCGATCGGAACGGCCAACGGGAGCGTGATCGTGAATTCGGCGCCCTTGCCAAGACCTGCGCTCCACACCGACACGCTGCCGCCGTGGAGCTCGGTCATCTGCTTGACGAGCGTGAGGCCGATGCCGAGTCCCGTCTGCGATCGACGCATGTCGCGGTTGAGCTGAACGAACATCCCGAAGACGCGCTCCTGATCTTCAGGGTCGATGCCGATGCCGCTGTCGCGAACGGTGACCGAGACCCGATCGACGTGCGTCTTCGCGGACACCGTGACCGTGCCGCCCTGCGGCGTGAATTTGGCCGCGTTCGTCAGCAGGTTTAGAAACACCTGAGAGACGCGCGTCGCATCCACATCGAGGAACAGCGGCAGTTCCGGCAGATCGACCGTGAGCGTGACCTTGCCGCTGTTCATCTGCGGCAGCGCGGTTTCAACCGCACTGTCGATGACGGATCTGAGCGCCACCCGTTCGCGCCGCAGCGTCAATTGGCCGCGCGTGATGCGGCTGATGTCCATCAGATCGTCGATCAGTCGCACGAGCTGGGCGATCTGACGTTCCATCACGCCGGTCGCCAGTCGAGCGGTCTCGCTCAACTGTTCGCGGCGCAGGATCTCCGACACGTTCCGAAGCGGCGCCAGCGGATTGCGCAGCTCATGCGCGAGCGTTGCCAGAAACTCGTCCTTGAGCTGCGATTCGTAGTGGAGGCGCTGTTCGCGATCCTTCACCGCGGCGCGCGCTTCCTCGGCTTCGTTGGCCCGCCGTTCCGCTTCTTCTTTTGCCTTCCGCAGCTCACCTTCGACGGCTTGCCGCTTGCTGATGTCGATGAGCAGGCGCTGCCGCTCTTCAGAGAGCGCCCCCTGCTGCTGCTTCTGGACAGACACGTCACGGAACGCGCCCAGCACACCGGCCAGGCTGCCGTCGGGATTGCGCTCGGGATGCGCGCGATACTCGACGTGCACGATCCGCCCATCCTTGGCGATCACGCGCGCTTCGCCTTGCACCTCGTCGCCGGCTCCGGCGCGGCTGAGAGCGTCTTGAATGTCGGCGCGGTCTTCCGGATGGATCAACGAGAGCCCGGGCCGGTTCTGCAAATCGTCCAGCGAATAGCCGAGGATCGCTTTGAGTCCGCTCGTGGCTGAATCGATGATGATCTGGCCGCCAAGCTCGATCCGCGCGTGGAACGCAAAGTCAGATGCCAGTTCACCGATCAGACGGTGAAAGCTCTCGCTCTCCCGCAACCGCGATTCCTCGATCAGCAGGCGTTCCTGCGACCGGTACAGGTTGCCGCATAGCCACGACACCACGCCGCACACCAGAAAGATGGCGAACGTCCGCAGGTTGATGTTGATGTTCGCGGCATTGGCATCCAGTGCCGTGGTCAGGGGACCGATAGCGACGGCGCTCAGAACGCTGCCGAAAAACGCGGGGCGAAACCCGCTATGCCACGCGAGGACCGCGATGGCCAGCACATACAGCATCCCGGCGACAGACCGCGTCCATACTCCGACGATGAACACGAGCGCGGTGATGACGGCAAACACGGCAACGCCAATGCCGAGATCCTCCCAGACACTCGTCCGGCGCTGGATTGCCGCTTGATGTCGCATCGGCTCATTTTACGCCGCCGGTTCGCCCTTACTGTTGCGCTGGCGGACAACATGGAACAGCAGAGCTTGAAAGCGCACTTGTGCTCACAATTGCCGCTTCAGTACCACTGTTGGGTGAGCGTACTGCTCAGGCGTTTCCCTCGGCGGAATAGCCAGCTTCGTCATCGGCGCGATCTCGCGAGTTTTCTGGTTTCGCAGGATGGCAACCCTCTTGCTTCGTTCGACAGCGTTACCACACAGCAATCGCGGAGGTGTGACACACGTAACGGTTCCGAAACTCCAAGCGAATCAACCTCTAGCAATTCCGCGTAAGACCCCACCCTGCCTTGAAGCCTCGGGGCGGCCTCGGTGCCGCCCTGACGGATCTCGATTTCGGATCTCAGGTTGCTGATGGCGGCTTGAGTGCTGGTGCACGAAGAAGCCGCGACGGCAGCGGGTGATCCAGTTTCGTCTCGATGAACCGCGACGCCGTCGCGACGGCGTCGAGTGAGACGCCGGTGTCGATGCCAAGGCCGTTCAGCATGAAGAGCAGATCTTCGGTGGCGAGGTTGCCGGCGGCACCCGGTGCATACGGACATCCGCCAAGACCTCCGGCGGAGCTGTCGAACGTCGTGACCCCGCAGTCCAGTGCGGCGAGCACGTTCCCGAGTGCTGTGCCCCGCGTATCGTGAAAGTGCAGGGCTGTCTGCTGCAGGGGGAGCACGGCGCTGGTCGCTTCGAGAACACGGATGACATCCCCTGGGCCTGCGGCCCCGATGGTGTCGCTGAGAGCCACTTCGTAGACGCCGAGCTCGACCAGGCGCGACGTGACACTGGCGACCTGCGCCGCCGTGATCGGGCCTTCGAACGGGCAGGAGAAGCACGTGGACAGATAGCCGCGGACCCGAAGGCCGGAAGCTTTCGCCTGATCGACGACGTCCCGGTAGGTCGCGAGCGATTCGTCGATTGACCTGTTGATGTTCTTCCGGCTGAAGGTTTCCGAAGCTGCCGCAAAGATCGCGACCTCGGTCACACCTGAGGCCATTGCCCGATCGAGTCCGGCGCGATTGGGAACGAGGGCGGTGTAGCGAACGCCCGGCTTCCGTGCGATGCCCGCAAACACGTCCGCGGCATCGGCCATCTGCGGGACCCATGCGGGCGACACGAACGCCGACACTTCGATCGTCGAATGCCCGGCTGCCGTCAGCCGATCGACGAAAGCGATTTTGTCGGCCGTCGGAATCGTCACCTTTTCGTTTTGCAAGCCGTCTCGCGGACCGACTTCGACGACCGTGACACGAGGCGGCAGGCGCATCATTCGATCTCGACGAGGTTGACGCCGGGTTGGACCAGCTCACCCTTGGCGCAGTTGACGGCCTTGACCACACCGCTCCTCGGCGCCTTGATGGGGAGCTCCATCTTCATGGCCTCGAGCACGATGACCGTATCGCCTTCGCTGACGGTCCTGCCTGGAGCGGCATTGATGGTGACGACGGTGGCAGGCATTGGCGCCATCACAGACGACTCACCGCGTGATTTGCCGCGGCGTCCCGGCTGCTCGTACGCCTTGTCGATGCGCCACACGTTGCCGTCAACAAACACCCAGGTCGCCGTCTCCTCGTCGGCAACCGCGATGCGCACCTGGTGATCGCCGTCCTTGACGATGTACCAGCCGCTAGACACGGAAGCCTCGCAGGGACTCGAATGGATCGGCGCCTCGTGCCTCGTGCCTCGTGCCTCGTGCTTGGTGCCTCGTGCCGGGGTCGGTGCCTGTGCCAGCGGCCCGGTGCAGTTCAATCGCCGTCAGGGCTTGAGGAGGCAATTCAACCTGGGTTGCTCGCGCCAGTGCCGCTGATTCTCGATCCAGGAACCCGGTATCGATCGCAGCGTTGACAAAATCCTTGTGCTGCAAGATCTGCAGCAGGAAGGGAATGTTCGTTCTGATGCCGAGAATCGCGTAGTGACGCAGCGCCGCCATGGCGCGGTGGCGCGCCACTTCGCGTGTTTCACCCCAGACGATCAACTTGGCGAGCAACGGATCGTAGTGGACCGACACGATCGAGCCCTGCTCGATCCAGCTGTCCACGCGAACGCCGGGACCCTGTGGTTCCTGGCAGAGCCGAACGGTGCCGGCCTGCGGCAGAAAGCCCTGCGCGGGGTCTTCGGCGTAGATGCGGCACTCGATGGCGTGACCGCGCTGGGTGAGCGACTGTTGAGTGAATGGCAACGGCTCACCTGACGCCACACGCAGTTGGGCGTGTACCAGATCGACGCCGACCACGCACTCGGTGACCGGGTGCTCGACCTGAAGGCGCGTGTTCATCTCGAGAAAATAGAACCGCGCGGCATCACCGCTGCCCTCGAGCAGGAACTCACAGGTGCCGGCATTGCAATAGCCGACGGCGTGCGCCGCCGCGATGGCCGCCGCGCCCATCTGATCGCGCAACCCGGCGGTCAGCGCCTGGCAGGGGCTCTCCTCGACAGTCTTCTGGTGCCGCCGCTGCGCCGAACACTCGCGTTCGAACAGATGCACGGTGTGTCCGTGGGCGTCGGCGAAGATCTGGATTTCGACGTGACGGGGCCGCTCGACGAGCTTCTCTATATAGATCGTGTCGTCGCCGAAAGCGGCCTTGGCCTCGCGACGGGCCGCGCCGGCGGCCGAGACGACCTCCGCTTTCTCGCGAGCCACCTTCATGCCGATCCCGCCACCGCCGGCGGCAGGCTTGATCAGAACTGGAAAGCCAATCCGCTCGATGGCGGCGGTCACCGACGCGTCCGACTGATCGGTTGGCGCCTCGCCGGGCACGATCGGAACGCCGGCCGCCTGCATCAGCCGCCGCGCGCCAATCTTCGACCCCATGGCTTCGAGCGCCGACGCCGGCGGGCCGACGAAAATCACGCCGGCGTTTTCGCAGGCGCGTGCAAACACGGCGCGTTCGGAGAGAAATCCGTAGCCTGGGTGAATGGCGTCCGCCCCAACCCTTCGCGCCGCTTCGATGATCTTCGCCGCGTTGAGATAACTGTCGCGCGCGGTCGCCGCTCCGAGCGCGACTGCGAAGTCGGCTTCGCGGGTATGGCGGGCGCCGGCGTCGGCTTCGGAATACACGGCCACGGTCTGCACACCGAGCTCGCGGCACGCTCGAATGATTCGTACCGCGATCTCACCGCGATTGGCGATCAGCAGCCGGCGAATCATCGAGTCCTGACCCATGATGGCGAACGTTTCCGCAGAAATGCGGTCAGCCCTTCCTGACCTTCGGGCGAGACCCGCTGAGCGGCAATCGCTTCCGCGGTGATGTCCATGACGTCGCCCGGTTGACGGCCCAGCACGCGGGGAATGAGCGCCTTCGCACGCGCCACTGCCGCGGGCGACGCGCTGAGAGCCTCGTCGACGTACTTGGCGACGCGGTCGTCGAGTGAGGTGAGTGGCACCACTTCATGAACGAGACCAATCGTCTTCGCCTTGGCCGCATCGAATCGCATCCCGGTCAGAAACAGCTCGCGCGCCGCGGACGCGCCGATCTTCTGCAAGACATACGGCGAGATCATCGCGGGCAGGATGCCGAGTTTGGTTTCGGTGAACCCGAATACCGCGGCGTCTTCGGCGATCACGATGTCGCAGACTGCCGCCAGACCCGATCCGCCGCCGAGGGCGGCGCCGTGAATACGGGCGATGACGACGGCCGGCACGGTGTTGATGGCCAGGAACATCTCGGCGCCGGCGCGCGCGTCACGGACATTCTCGTCGTGCGAGCAGCCCGCCATCTTCGCCATCCAGGCGGCGTCGGCGCCGGCGCTGAACACCTTGCCGGCACCGGCGAAGACCACGGCGCGCAGCGCGGGATCGCCATGCGCGGTCTTCGCCCACGCTGTAAGTTCAGCGATGACGTGTTCGTTGAAGGCGTTGCGGACGTCGGGACGGTTGAGCGTGACGTACTCGACCGGTCCGCGCCGGTCGATCGACAGGAACTGATAACTCATCTACGGGATTATTTCACTGGATCGGATCCTGCAGAAAATCCCGGTGGAGGACAGTCATGACGTTCATAGCGCGTGTGTGCGCCGCGATCGCGATCTCATCGGTTGGCATGCTCGCCGCCCCGCCGACGGGCACCGAGAAGGTGACGCCCGCAGCTGCCGCCCAAGCCAGGAACCTGACGCAGGACGTCACCGCGGTTGGCTGCATTCGGGCGTGGAAGCCCGCACCGGAAGACGTCACGAAGTTCCCTGAGAATCGCCAGCCCGGCGTCGCGGGGATCTACCTGCTGACGCCGCTGGCCTCGAGCCCGACGGCGTCGATCGATCTGCCGACGTACCTGCTGACGCCGACGCAAGTGGTGAACTTCTTCCAGCATCTGGATGACAAGGTTGAAGTGGTGGGAGTCGCGCAAGCGGCGCCGCTACCTCCCACGGTGCAGGAGACGGTTACGGCGCCGACGATGCGGCCGGAAAACCGTCCGAGCGTCCAGTCGATTCCGCGGCTGACCGTGAAGTCGATGAAGAAGCTCTCGGACAGCTGCCCGTCGTAGTTACATTCGGAAGACGCCGAATTTCGCGGCCGGAATCGGCGCGTTGAACGCGGCCGACAGACCCAGCGCGAGTGCGGCTCGCGTCTGCGCCGGGTCGAGAATGCCGTCGTCCCACAGACGGGCCGTCGAGTAGTACGGAGAGCCTTCTGTGTCGTACTTCTGGAGGATTGGCTTGCGAATGTCGTTTTCATCTTCGGTGGAGAAGGCCTTGCCTTCGCGCGCGAGTTGATCGCGCTTGACCGTGGTCAACACCCCGGCGGCCTGCTCGCCGCCCATCACTGAAATGCGCGCGTTGGGCCACATCCAAAGCAGCCGCGGCTCGTAGGCGCGGCCGCACATCCCGTAGTTGCCGGCGCCGAACGAGCCGCCGATGATCACCGTGAACTTCGGCACCACCGAATTGGCCACGGCATGCACCATCTTGGCGCCGTCCTTGGCAATGCCGCCGCGCTCGTACTGCTTGCCGACCATGAATCCGGTGATGTTCTGCAGAAAGATCAACGGAATGCCGCGCAGGTTGCACAACTCGATGAAGTGTGTCGTCTTGAGCGCGGATTCGGAGAACAGGACGCCGTTATTGGCGACGATGCCGACCAGGAAGCCGTGCAGCCGGGCGAAGCCGCAGACGATGGTCGCCGCGTAACGCTCCTTGAATTCGTCGAAGCGCGAGCCGTCGACGATCCGCGCGATCACTTCGTGGACATCGTAGGCCTTGCGCAAATCGAGATTGACGATGCCATGGAGCTCCGCCGCGTCGTAAGCCGGATCTTCAGGCGCAATCACATCGTCCGGCAGCTTCTTCACGCGGTTCAGCGTCGAGACAATGATGCGCGCCTGGTGCAGCGCATGCGCGTCATCGTCGGCAAGGTAGTCCGCCACACCGGAGAGGCGCGTGTGAACGTCGGCGCCGCCCAAATCCTCGGAGGACACTTCTTCACCGGTGGCCGCTCTCACCAGCGGCGGCCCGCCGAGGAAGATCGTGCCGGTCCCTTTGACGATGATCGTTTCGTCCGACATTGCTGGGACGTACGCGCCGCCGGCCGTGCAGGATCCCATCACCACCGCAATTTGCGGGATCCGCTCAGCCGACATGCGGGCCTGGTTGAAAAAGATCCGGCCGAAGTGTTCGCGATCCGGGAATACGTCGGCCTGCATCGGCAGGAACGCGCCGCCCGAGTCCACCAGGTAGACGCAGGGAAGGTGGTTTTGCAGCGCCACCTCCTGCGCGCGGAGATGCTTCTTCACGGTGAGCGGGTAGTAGGTGCCGCCCTTGACGGTGGCGTCGTTGGCGACGATCACCACGTCGCGGCCCGAGACGCGGCCGATGCCAGTGACCACGCCGGCAGCCGGCGCATCGCCCTCGTACATGTCCCACGCCGCCAGCGGCGACAGTTCGAGGAACGCCGATCCGGGATCGATGAGCGTGTCGATCCGCTCGCGCACGGGCATCTTGCCCTGCTCGCGATGGCGCGCGATGTACTTCGCGCCGCCACCTTGCCGCACCTCCTCCAGGCGCTGGCGGTATTCCGTCAACAGCGCCTGCATGCGATCGCGGTTGGTGCGGAAGCTGTCGCTGTTGGTGTCGATGTGCGAGTGGAGTCGATCCATCACCAGCCGCAACAATCGGTCTTGAAGCGGCACGACGGGCAGCGCCACACGGCGTGCATGCGGTACATGTCCGCGCCGCAGCGCTCGCACTTCATCGCGTCTTCCGCAGGCGCCAGCGGTGCGGCTTCCAGCGCCGAGGCGACGCGTTTGACGATCAGTCTGTGTGGGGAACTCGCGGTGGGCGGAACCTTGTCGGGACTCTTGTCCAAAGCAGAGCCAGTATAGGCGAGGCGGTATCGCCCTTGCTATGGAGGCAGTGGAGGTCGTGATGAGAGGGTTCAATCACAATTTCGGTTCGCCGACGCTGGCGCTGGTTACCGAGAATGTGGACGTCGCCACCGCGTTCAGGCAATTGATGGGGCGGCTCCGCAAGAAGGCCCGCTACGTCCTCTGCATTGTGATCCATGGCGGGCATGAGCTCTACCGGGCCCGGACAGATACAAAATTGTTTCAGCAATGCGTTCTGTGCGGCTACGAGACCAAAGGCTGGACGATCGATCGACGCGATCGCCGACTTCATCTGGTGACGAACAACGGGCCAGCGTCGGCGTCGCGCCGCTAAAGGAGTGATTCAGGCCGTCGGGGACTCACTGATCCCGCATTCCTTCATCTTGTTCAGCAGCGTCTTGTAGCTGACCTGCAGATACTCGGCTGTTTTGCGCCGGTTCCAGCGGAATCGCTCGAGCGCATGCTGAATCGCTTCCTTCTCTGCTCCCATCGCCGCCGTGCGCGCCAGCTCCTGGAGATTGACGCCGTCGGCGCCGAGAATCGATGGTGCGACGTGCGCCGGTGCGGCGTGCGCTGGTGCGGGGTGCGAAGGTGCGGAGTGCGAGGGTGCGGCGGGCGCGGGTGCTGACGCATACGCGGGTGGTTGTGCCGGCGTAACGGTTCGGGCCGCCGCGGGCTGCTCGCCCTCGGAGCTCGCGCGCGCATTGCGCAGACGACTGAGCTCCGACAGTATGAGTGTTTCATCCTGCAGCACCACGAGTCTCTTGATCACGTTCTCGAGCTCGCGGATGTTGCCGGGCCAGTCGTACGAGAGCAGCGCCTCCTGGAGCACGAGCGACGGGCGCATCGCCGGCCGGCGATAGACCGACGCGAACTTCAACAGGAAGAACTCGATCAGCTGCGCGACCTCTTCGCGACGTTCGCGCAGCGGCGGAATGGTCACTTCGATGACTTGCAGGCGGTAGTAGAGGTCCTCGCGGAACGTGCCCTGCTGCATCATCTTCTCGAGATCGCGATTGGTGGCGGCAATCACGCGCACGTCGACTTCCACCGTGCGGTTGCTGCCAACCTTCGTGAACTCGCGATCCTGCAGGACGTGAAGGATCTTCGCCTGCAGCGCCGGCGGCATCTCGCCGATCTCGTCGAGCATGATGGTGCCGTGCTGCGCGAACTCGAATTTGCCGACGCGCGTCGACGCCGCGCCGGTGAAGGCGCCGCGTTCGTGGCCGAACAGCTCGCTTTCCAGCAAATCGGCCGGCAGCGCCGCGCAGTTGACCTTGACGAACGGGCTCGCGCGTCGCGGCGACCGGCGATGGATCTCTCGCGCGATCACTTCCTTGCCCACGCCGCTCTCACCACGCAGCAGCACGCTGACGTCGTTGTCGGCGACGCGATCGACCATGGTCATCACCGGCTGCATCGCTTTGCCGGAACTCCAACAGGGCTGCGCGCCGTCGGGATCCTGGCCGACTTGCGTGCGCAGGCGTGTGACCTCGTTGGTCAGCGACTGGCGCTCGAGCGCGTTTCGAATCGCCGCCTCGAGCGCGACCTCGCCAACACCGTCAGGATCGCCCGGCTTGACGACGTAGTCCGTCGCTCCCAGCCGCACCGCCTCCACAATCGTCGCCGGCGTTTGACCGCCGGAGAGCATGATCACTTGCGCCGCGGGGTGGGCGAGGCGGATCTGCCGCAGCGTATCGAGGCCGTCGAGACCCGGCATCGAGACGTCGAGCAGGATCACGTCGGGCAGCGCGCCCTCGCGCAGGCCGCTCAACAACGCGTCACCGCTCTGATAGGTAGTCGTGTCGTAGCCGCGGGACTTCAGCAGCGTCTGCAGATACTCCGCAAACGGCTGATCGTCGTCAACGATGGCCAGATTGGCGCTGCTCATGCTGGTACCACTGGGAAACGGAAGCCCACCGCCGCGCGGTGATCCTGATGTGTCCACGTCTGCACGTGATGTTGTTGCAGCACGAATGCCGCCCAAATCAATCGCAAGCCCTTGCCGCCTTTCGTAAAATTCATCTGCCGCGCGGCCGCCGCGTCGGGCCCGGCCTCCAGCGCCGAAACCGCTTCCGGCGATCCGGCGAGCATCAACAACCCGCCTTGGCCGCCGGAGCCTTGGCGTAGGCCGCCACTCACGCGCACCGCGCGCGGTGTTTCGCTCGCTTCATCAAAGGCCGCCTTCGCCACGATGGCCACGGCCTTCACGAGGTCGACGACGCCGTTCGAGGCGATCGTCGCGCGCCCGCCATCCTCGATCGACCACGCTGTGCCTTCCACTTCGCTTGCGGTCTTCAGATGATCGACCAGCACGGTTGCGGTCACGCGCTCGGTGAGCGCGGGCGACGTCACTTCCGACAGCGCGCTGACCTTGCTCATGTCGTGGCAGAGCGTGGTCAATACGCCCAGCGCATCGCGAGTTTGCTGCAACGCGCGGCGCTGATCATCAGCGTTCGTCAATCGTCCGTCGAGATAAAGTTTCAAATATCCCTGCGATACAGCCAGCGGTGTTCGGATCTCGTGGGCGACAGTATTCAAGACCTGCGCCAGATTGAGCGGCATGCGGAAAGCCTAGCATGCTGCATGAAAACTCTCCGGTACGCCGCTGCTCATCAGTGTGGCATGCGCCTTGAAATCGAGACCGGCGGAGGGCAGGCCGAGATGTCGGCCCATCCTTTCGCTGTGGAAGCGGCGCAAGAGAATGGGTAGCACGTTACTCATCAATGGAGCAAATGACGACAGATATTGCTGTGCTGGAGTGGGCGCTCACCATTGTAGCCGTGTGTCTGGTGATTCAGACCGCGCTGTTCGTCTCGGTCGGATTCGGCGCGCTCGTCGCGTGGCGTCGAGCCAGTGCGGCGCTGATCGAGGCGAAGGCTATCGCCGAGGCGCAAGCGGCTGAGTTTCGCGCTCACCTCAACCGGATTACCGCCTCGGTTGAAGATACCGGCCGCGCGCTGCGACGCGGATCGAGCGCCGCCGACGACCTCATCGGCGACGTGCGCGATGCCGTGGGGACGATGAGGAACTCAGTAGGCAACGTGGCCTCGGTGGTCACGGCGCCGCGGGCGGCGCTGGCGCTGGGCCTGTGGCGAGGATTTCAGATGTGGCGAAAGCGGCGCGCGGGGCGCGACGTCGACGTCACCGCAACAACAGCGGACACCCGCTAAAGGAGACGGCAATGGCAAGGAGGATCGATTACGACTCGTCAGGCAACGGCGCGTTCCTGATCGGCGCGCTCGCCGGCGCGCTGGTGGGCGCGGGCGTGGCGCTGCTGCTCACGCCGAAGACCGGTGCGCAGGTGCGCGGCGAGATTAGCTCTGGATTCGACAGCGCGCGCGAGGCCGCAACCCGCCGCTATCGTGACCTGGCCGACAAGGCCAGCCAGAAGCTTGGGTACGAGAGCAGCGAGTCCACCGCCAGTTACCAGAGCTAGGAGCGATACATGTTGACCACGATTCTCGTTCTTCTGATCGTCCTGTGGTTGCTCGGGATGGTCAGCTCGTACACTCTCGGCGGGTTCATTCACCTGCTTCTCGTCGTCGCGATCGCCGTGCTGTTGATTCGTGTGATTCAAGGGCGCAGCGTCGTTTGAGAGAGTTCGTCTGAAGTTAGGAGTGCAGAGTGAGGAGTTACGAGACTTCACAACTCTGCACTCTTGACTCTTAACTTCCGTCTTAATCCATTACAGTGGTGTAGGGTTGCCGTCCATCGTATGTCTGTGAAATCGTCGAACCGGCGCCGCGTGCTCGTCGTCGACGACGAGGCGATGGTGACCGACTGGTTGAAGATGGTCATCGAGCAGGCGGACCGCACGCCGCCGTACGAGATGCGGTCGGCCGCGGTGGGGTCGCGCGCCGTCGAGCTGTTCAAGTCGTGGCGCCCGGACGTGGTGTTGCTCGACCTCGTGTTGCCCGACATCGACGGCATCGCGCTGCTGCGACAGCTCAAGGTGATCGACAGTGGGCCGGAGATGATCGTGATCAGCGGCGTCGGCACCATAACCCGTGCGCTCGAGGCCGGCCAGGCCGGCGCGTTCTTCTTCATCGAAAAATCCAATCTCGATCCAACGGGCATCGTGTCGATTCTCGATCGCGCCACCAGTCTGCAGGTGGAACGCGCGCAGCACGAGCGTTTGAAAGAGCAAGTGCGCGATCAGTACGCGTTCCACAACATCATCGGCAAGAGCAAGAAGATGCGCGAGCTGTTCGAGCTCGTCGAAGCGGTGGCGGAAAGCGACGCCAATATTTTGATCGTGGGGGAGAACGGCGTCGGCAAGGAGTTGATTGCCAACGCGATTCACGTGCGCAGCGGGCGCGCGTCGGGGCCGTTCATCAAGATCAACTGCGCCGCGCTGCCGAAAGAGCTGATCGAGTCGGAGTTATTCGGCTACAAGAAGGGTGCGTTCACCGGCGCTCACACCGACAAGGTGGGTCTGCTCGAGCTGGCCGCCGGCGGATCGCTGCTGCTCGACGAGATCGGCGAGATGCCGCTGTTGCTGCAAACCAAGCTGCTGCGGGTGCTGCAGGAGCGCGAATACCGGCCGATTGGCAGCGACCGGCTGGTCAAGGTCGACTTCCGCTTGATCTGCGCGACCAACGTCGATCCCGACGGCGCCATCAGAGAGGGCCGGCTGCGCGAAGACCTCTATTTCCGCATCAACACGGTCACGCTTCGGGTGCCGTCGCTGCGCGAGCGCACCGAGGATTTGCCGCTGCTGTGCGCGCACTTCCTGGAGAAGTTCAACGGCCGCTATCAAAAGACCGTCAAGGGGATTTCGCCGGCGGCGTATCATCTGCTCATCCGGTTCCGCTGGCCCGGCAACGTGCGCGAGCTCGAGAATGCGGTGGAGCGCGCGGTGCTGGTGGCGAAATCGCCCGACGTGCAGCCGCAGGATCTGCCCGATTCCATCCGCGGCGACGGCGCGGCCGAGGAGACGTTCACGGTGCCGCCGCACCACACGCTCGCGGAGATTGAGCGCATGGCGGTGCTGCAAACGCTGCAGCGGACGAACTGGAACAAGCAGGAGGCGGCGCAGATCCTTGGCCTGTATCGTCCGACGCTCTACAGCAAGATCAAGAAGCACCACATCAAGGATCCGCGCGCGGCGGTGCGGGTCGCCGACGAAGCGTAGCCGTCGAGGCGACGCGTGAGCGAGCGCCCGCAGCCTGCCGGACGGGTTCGGCTGGTCCTGCTGGCCGCCTGGCGCGGCGTCGCCGAGCTCTATAACAGCGAAGGGCTCACCCATGCCGCGTCGATTGCCTACTATGCGCTGCTGTCGCTGTTCCCGATCTTTCTGCTCGCGCTGTTCATCCTCAACGAAATGACGTCGGATGCGGGCGAGCGCGACACGGTGGTGCGTTTTGTCTTCCGCTACTTCCCGAGGCAGTTCGATTTCATCAGCGGTCAGCTCAACGCCTTTCAACAACAGCCGGTGAGGTTCGGCTTCTGGGGTGTCGTCGCACTGGTGTGGGCGTCGCTGGGCGTATTCAATGCCGTGACCGCAGCGGTCAATCACGCCTGGGCGGTGGAGAGGAAGCGGAGTTTCCTGGGCCATCGGCTGATCGGTTTTCTGATGATGGTGTCGGCCGGGTTGGTGCTCATGCTGGGCCTGGTGATTGCCAGCATGGTCCGGCTCGCCGAAACGCGGCTCGGCGAAGCGTTTCAACGCTCGGCGTGGCTCGACTGGTTCTCTGGTCTGACCGCCAGTTACGTGGCCACGATGCTGTTGATTGGCTGCGTGGCGTTGATCTTCTACTTCGTGCCGAACACCAAGGTGCGCTTCCGCGACGTGTGGCCGGGCGCGATCCTGGTTGGGGTGTTGTGGCGCCTGGCGTTCCTGCTGTTTTCGTGGTACGCGTCGGATCTGGCGGCCTGGAACGTGATCCACGGGTCGATCGCGGCCGTGGTGGTGTTCCTGCTGTGGATCTACATCAGCGCGGTGATCCTGATCTATGGCGTCGAGATGACCGCGACCTACGCCCGCCTGCAGGAGGCTGCACGCAGACACGCGCAGCTGAGTAAGGAGTTGCAGGCGTGACCAACGCGGCTGCGAGTATCATCAGCTGATGCCGAATCGGCTGGCGAAGGAGCAGAGCCCGTACCTGCTCCAGCACGCCAACAACCCCGTCGATTGGTATCCATGGGGCGAGGCGGCGTTCGCCGCAGCGAAGAGCCACAACAAACCCGTCTTTCTGTCGATCGGCTACGCGACGTGCCATTGGTGTCACGTGATGGAGCGCGAGTCGTTCGAGAGCGAAGGCGTAGCGCGCGTCCTCAACGAGCACTTCGTGTCGATCAAGGTCGATCGCGAGGAGAGGCCCGACGTCGATCGCGTCTACATGGCGTTCGTCCAGGCGACCACGGGATCGGGAGGCTGGCCGATGAGCGTGTGGCTGACGCCCGACCTGCAGCCGTTTTACGGCGGCACCTACTATCCGCCGGCGTCGCAGTACGGCCGGCCCGGTTTCGTGGACGTGTTGACGCAAATCGCGCGTGCCTGGCGGGAAGATCGCCTGCAGGTGGTGAAGTCGGCGGCGGAGATCGTCGATCGGCTGACCGTGATGGCCCGCGGCCAGGACGATCGGCGGCAGGTGGGCGAGGCCGCGCTGTTGGCGACGTTGCAGCAATTTCAGCAGTCGTTCGATGCCAGGCGGGGCGGCTTCGGCGATGCGCCGAAGTTTCCACGTCCCAGCGAGCTGTTGTTCCTGATGCGTGAGTACGCGCGCACCGGCAATGGCGTGCCGCTGGCCATGGTGTCGCAAACGCTGCGATCGATGGCGCTGGGAGGCATGCGCGATCACGTCGGTGGCGGGTTCCATCGCTATTCGGTCGACGGCAACTGGCGGGTGCCGCATTTCGAGAAGATGCTGTACGACCAGGCGCAGCTGGTGCTGGCCTACCTGGAGGCCGCACAGGCCACCGGCGATACGTTTTTCGCGCAGATTGCGGAAGACACCTTGCAGTATGTTCGGCGCGACATGACCGACGAGAACGGCGGCTTTTATTCCGCCGAAGACGCCGACAGCCTGCCCCCCGTAGCCTTGGCGAAGGCGGGCTTGCCCACGGACACCCAACACGCGCACAAGACGGAAGGTGCGTTCTACGTGTGGACCGCGGATGAGATCCGCACGCAGCTCGGTGACGCTGCGGAGGTGTTCGAGCTGCGGTACGGGATTCTGCCGAACGGCAATGCGCCGTTCGATCCACAGCACGAGTTCGTGAACAAGAACATCCTCTACACCGCGCACTCGATCAGCGAGATCTCGAAGCGGACCGGCAAGCCGCCAGGCGATGTGGCGGAGGCGTTGATGCGCGCGCGGCAGATTCTCTTCGACGCACGCGAGCTGCGGCCCCGCCCCGAGCTGGACGACAAGGTGTTGACGGCCTGGAACGGCCTGATGATTGGCGCGTTCGCCCGCGCGTCGCGCGTGCTCGGCGGCGGCTTGATGGGCCGCGAGAACATTGAGGATCCGACGACCTTCGATTTGCTCAACTCGGTGGCCGCGGTGTCGTTCATCCGCTACAAGATGTGGGATCCCAAGACGCGGACGCTGTGGCGCCGCTACCGCGCCGGCCACGCCGCGATCGAGGCCTACGCCGAGGACTATGCGTATCTGATCTTCGGAGTACTGGAGGTCTTCCAGACCACCGGCGATCCGCAGTGGCTGGCGTGGGCGCGCGAGCTGCAGGCGCGGCAGGACGAGTTGTTCTGGGACGCCGAGCATGGCGGCTGGTTCAGCACCACCGGCGGCGATCCGTCGGTGCTGCTGCGCATGAAGGAGGATTACGACGGGGCGGAGCCTGCTCCCTCGTCTGTCGCGGCGTTGAACGCGCTGACGCTGGCGCATCTCACTGGCGAGCGAGCCTATGACGAGCGGGCCGCGGCGGCGATCGAAGCGTTTGGCGGCCGGCTCGAGGAGATGGGCCGGGCGCTCCCGTTCATGGCCGCGACGCTCTCGACGTCGCTCGCCGATGCCGAACAGATCGTGATCGTCGGCCACATCAACAGCGACGACACGCGGGCGATGTGGGTGGCGGCCAACAGGAACTACCGGCCGTTCTCGGTGATTACGCTGGTGGATCCGCTGGAGCAGTCCGCGCTGGCGGAGCAGATGCCGTGGGTGGCCGGCATGAAGATGATCGACGACAAAGCCACGGCCTACATCTGTCGCGGATTTCTCTGCAGTGCGCCGTCCACTGATCCGGCGATCTTCGTGCCGCCGCAACGCTCCGAAGGAGTGACGGCGTGAGCGCGCTGGTCAGGACCGCCTCGAGCCGTGACGGCAGCTGGCGGCGGATCGTGCTCGATGGCGGCCGCGGCAATCTGCTGTCGCTCGATCTCGTGCGCCAGCTCGGCGCCGCCGTTCATGCGCTCGAGTCGCAGCCCGGGATCAAGTGGCTCACGATTGAAGGCGCGGGCGGAGACTTTTCCTACGGCGCCAGGATCCAGGAGCACACGCCGGAGTTGATGCCGGTGGTATTGCCGGAGACCCATCGTCTGTTCAAACGGCTGCTGTCGTTTCCCGCACCAACCGCCGCGCTGGTGGATGGCCGATGCCTCGGCGGCGGTTTCGAGCTGGCGCTGTCGTGTGACGACATCATTGCCACCGACACGGCGACCTTCGGATTGCCGGAGATCAAGCTCGCCGCCTTTCCTCCGGCCGCCGCGGCGTTGCTGCCACTGCGGGTCGGCGCCTCGCGGGCCACCCGCGCGATCGTGACGGGGCAGATTCAGGGCGCGCGGTACTGGCACGAGACCGGTCTGTTGTCGATCGTCGGTCCAAACGCGGATCTGATCGAGGCGGCGGCGGTGTGGTTCGGCACGCACCTGGCGCCGCAGTCGGCGACGGTGTTGTCGCACGCCGTCGCGGCGGCGCGATTGACGTTGCGCGGACCCGCCGAAGCCGCCCTCGACAGAGCGGAGCGCGATTATCTGGGCAGCCTGCTCAAGAGTCCGGATGCGGTCGAGGGTGTGCGGGCGTGGTTGGAGAAACGGCCGCCGAAATGGAAGAATCACAGCTAATGGATGTCGACGTCTGGGTCAGGGGCCGGCAGGATGCGATCACCTGCACGATCGAAGGCGTTCCGGAAAACGCCGGGCAATGGACCGAGGGTGATGTGCGATCGCTGCTCGAGCAGATGCTGATCGCGCTCGAGCGCGCCAAGAATCCGGACGGCGATCCGCCGCCGATCTCGCTGCGCGGTTTCAGCTGGATCGTGAGCGCGGAGAAGAGCGGCGTGCTCGTGCATCTCGAGATGCAGATGGGCACGGTCAGCGCCGGCCCGTTTGCGATCGCGGAAGCGCGACTAACGGAACTGATCGCGCGGGCGATGGGCGGGCCGAAGCCGTCGACGTTAGTTCACTAGATTACCCGCTCGCGAGATCATGAATCCGTTACGTTCGCCGGGGTGGCGAAACTGGCAGACGCACAGGACTTAAAATCCTGAGAGGGTAACCCCCTCGTGTGGGTTCGATTCCCACCCCCGGCACCAGTGCATCTGGTACCTCCTCGGGTATCATTCCCGCACCCCAGGAGGCTCCATGACGTTCGCGCGATCCGTTTTGCTGGTGTCCCTCATCGCAGCAACCACGTTGGCCGCCGACGAGGGCACCACGTTCTTCCGCAACCCGGCCCTCAGCGCGACCACCATCGCCTTCGAATATGGCGGCGACCTGTGGACGGTCCCTCGAAGCGGCGGGCAGGCGGCCCGGCTGACTACCGGACCTGGCGAGGAAACCAACCCAATCTTCTCGCCCGACGGATCGATGGTGGCATTCTCGGGCCGCTACGACGGCAACGTCGACGTGTTCGTCGTGGCTTCCGCAGGCGGAGTGCCAAGGCGGTTGACGTGGCACCCGGGCGTTGACGCGGTGCAAGGCTGGACGCCGGACGGCAAGCGCGTGCTGTTCAGATCGGGCCGATCGGCTGCGCCCGCAAGCTATCAGCAGCTGTTCACGATTGGACTCGACGGCGGCGCCGAGCAGCGGCTGCCGCTGCCCATCGGCTACGAAGGCGCATTCTCGCCCGACGGCGGACGCATCGCCTACGTGCCCGTGCAGCGAGCGTTTGCGATGTGGAAGCGATACCGCGGCGGCCAGACGACGCCGATCTGGCTGGCCGATCTGGCAACGTCGCGAATCGAGCGCGTGCCGAGGGACAACTCGAACGACTTCAGGCCGATGTGGACCGCCGGCCGGATCTGGTTTCTCTCCGACCGCGAAGGCCCGGTCACCCTCTTCAGCTACGACCCGGCGACCAAGCGGGTGGTGCGCGCGGTCGAGAATCGCGGGATGGACTTCAAGTCGGCGTCCGCGGCGAGCGACGCCATCGTGATCGAACAGTTCGGCGGACTGCAGCTCTACGACCTGAAGTCCGGCCGCCTCGACGCGCTGACCATCAGCGTCTCGGGCGATCTCGAAGAAGTGCGCGAGCGCTTCGTCAAAGTTGGCACTCGGCTGACGAACGCGTCGATTTCGCCAAGTGGCGTCCGCGCGGTGTTCGAGGGGCGTGGCGAGATCATCACCGTTCCGGAAGAGAAGGGCGACGCGCGAAACCTCACCAACACTCCCGGCATCATGGAGCGCAACCCGACGTGGTCGCCTGACGGCGCAAGCGTGGCGTACTTCTCGGACGAATCTGGTGAGTATGCGCTGCACATCGCACCCCAGGATGGCAGGAGCGCGCCGCGCAAGATTGCGCTGAGTGAGTCGACCATTTACCGCGCGCCACGATGGTCGCCCGACAGCAAGAAGATCGCGTTCATGGACGTGCACCTGTCGCTCTGGTACGTCGATCTGGACTCGGGCAAGCCCGTCAGGGTGGCGCGGGACCGTTTCTATGGACTTCCCGATCTGGGCGCGTCGTGGTCGCCCGATTCGAAATGGATCGCCTATGCGTCGCGTCTCGACAACTACATGAGCGCGGTGCACGTGTATTCGCTCGCCGACGGCAAGGCCACCCAGGTGACCGACGGGATGAGCGATGCCGGCGATCCGGTCTGGGACCGCAGCGGCAAGTACCTGTTCTTCACGGCGTCGACGGATTCCGGATCGTCGCTGCAGCCCGACATCCAGGCGCTGACACGCACGCCGACGTCGAGCATTTACCTGATCGTCCTCGACAAGGACGATCCGTCGCCGCTGTCGCCGCAGAGCGACGAAGAAGCGGTTCGCGGCGCCAAGCCGGACGGCGTGAAGCCCGCCGACGCCGCGACGCCGCCGAAACCGGAGGCCACGCCAGCATCGGCCGCATCAGCACCGGTCGTGACGATCGACTTCGACAACGTTCTGCAGCGCGTGCTCGCGTTGCCGATGCCACCGCGCGCCTACACGAGCCTGCAGGCGGGAAAGGCCGGCACATTGCTGGCCCTTGAAGCGCCACCCAGCGCGCCCGGTATGCCTGGGCCCGGACTCACCGTGCATCGATTCGACTTGCAGCAGCGGCGCTCGGACACGCCCTTGAACGCCGTGCGCTTTTTCCAGCTCGCCTTCAACGGCGAGAAAACGCTCTACAGCCAGGGACAGGGCGAGACGCTGCGCTGGATGATCGGCACTCTTCGACCGCTGCCGCCGGCAGGCGCCGGCGGACCACCGGGACCACAGGGGCCGCCGCCGGGCGACGGCGGCGCGAAGACGCTGCAGACGGCCGATCTGGAAATCAAGATCAATCCGCGGCTGGAATGGCCGCAGATGTTCCGCGACGCCTGGCGCATCCAGCGCGAGATGTTCTACGACCCGGGCCTGCACGGAGTGAACGTGTCGGACATGATGGGCAGGTATGAACGCTTCCTGGCCAGGGTCTCGTCGAGAAGCGACCTGACCTACCTGTTCCAGGAAATGATGGGTGAAATGAGCGTCGGGCACCTTGGCGCCGGCGGCGGCGAGCAACCCGAGGTGCGGACGATTCAAACGGGCTTGCTCGGCGCGGACTACGAAGTCGCCGGCAATCGTTATCGCTTCAGGCGGATCTACAACGGCGAGAACTGGAACCCGACGTTGCGCGCGCCGCTGACCGAGCCGGGCGTCAACGTCACGGCCGGCGAGTATCTGCTTGCGGTCGATGGCCGCGACGTGACCACCGCCAGCAGTATCTACAGCTTCTTCGAAGCCAGGGCCGGCAAGCAGGTCACGCTGCGAGTCGGACCCAACGCCAACGGCGACGGCTCGCGCACGGTCGTCGTCGTACCGGTGCCGTCAGAGTCGGGCTTGCGTACGTTCGCGTGGGTGGAAGACAACCGGCGGAAGGTGACTCAGATGACCGGAGGGCGCGTCGCTTACATCTACATGCCCGACACCGCTTTCGGCGGCTACACGAACTTCAACCGGTACTTTTTCGCGCAGGTCAACAAGAGCGCGGCAATCATCGACGAACGGTTCAACGGCGGCGGCATGCTCGCCACCGACATCGTCGAAACGCTGTCGAGAAAGCCGTTGAGCCGGGTCGCGACGCGCGATGGCGAAGACGAACTGCAGCCGCAGGGCGCGATCTTCGGTCCCAAGGTGATGATCATCAACGAGTTTGCCGGGTCGGGCGGCGACGCGATGCCCTGGTATTTCCGCCGGGCCGGCGTCGGGCCGCTCGTTGGCAAGCGCACGTGGGGCGGACTGGTCGGCCGCGCCGGCGCGCCCGCATTGATGGACGGCGGGTTCGTGTCGTCGCCTAGCTCCGCGGTGTGGGATCCATCGCAGTCGAAATGGATTGCCGAAAACGTCGGCATCGAACCCGATATCGAAGTCGAGCACGATCCGGAAGCCGTACGGCAGGGCAAGGATCCGCAGCTGGAAAAGGCAGTCGAGATTGTGATGGCGGAACTGAAGAAGGCGCCGTCCGCGCAGCCTAAACGGCCGGCATTTCCGAATTACCAGCGGCCCGGAGGGCCGCCGACGCCGAACACCGCAAACGCCGTAAAGAAATAACTCAGGCGCTGAGTTTCGCTGCGACGGCGAGCATCCGATCGACGTCTGCTTCGTTGTTGAAAAACGCGAACGAAACGCGCACGCGCGTGAAGGGTGCAGCAGCCTGAAAACTCACCTTCACGCGCTCGGCGGCGATAATCTTTTCAGCCTCCGCCACCGGTTTGCGGATGTAAAAACTCACGATCGGCGAGCGGGTGTTCTCAGGCGTCGCGAGGTGAATCTTCCGAGCCGCGAGCCCGGCCCAGAAACGCTTGGCCAATACTTGCGACTGCGCTTCGATCTTGTCGAGTCCGATCGCCTGAAGGTATTTCAGGGCTGCGCTGAGCTCGTAGATGTCGCCGAATGACAGTGTTGCGTACTCCAACTTTCTCGCGCTCTGCTGTTGCGCCGACTTGCTGTTTGGCGAGCGCCAGCCGATATTCGACGGATTGATCTTGTCCAGCAGTTCGCGACGAATGTGGAAGACGGCCACGCCGAACCCGGCCATCAGCCACTTGTAGGTACCCGACGTGGAGAAATCCACGCCCTCGGCGCGCAGATCGACCGGGCCGGTGCCCATGAACTGGACCGCGTCGCTGTACAGATAAGCGCCATTCGAGTGGGCGAGCGCGGCAAGCGCCTTCATGTCGTGGCGGTAGCCGCTGTTGTTGTTGATCCAGGCCACCGAGATCAATCGCGTCCGGCGGTCCACCAGCTTCTTGAAATCCTCCAGCGGGGCCGCGCCGTCCCGGCTTTTGACAACCCGTATCTCGACGCCTCGCGTTTCGGCGAGTCGTTGGTAAATGACCGGCGTGCTTGGATAAACCAGGTCGTCGTACACGACGTTATCGCCGGCCCTGAAATCGAGCGAGTTCACGACGATGTTCTCGCCCTCGGTGGTGGACGACAGGAACGCGATCTCGTCGTCGCCAGCACCGAACATCGCGCCATAGATCCTGCGCACTTCGTCGGCCTTCGCCAGCATCTCTCCGACGGTGTAACCCCGGCGGGCGCGTGTGTCGGTCCACTCACGCGCGGCGTTTACTACGGCTTGCGGGATTAGTCCGGTGTAGGCGGTGTTGAGGAATGTGAGCTCGCGAAGCGCTGGAAAGTCCTTGCGGACACCAAGCGGATCGTCTGCTGTTGCCGCGGCTCGCTGCAGCGGTGCGAGGGCGGCCGTGGCGGTCACACCGAGAAAGTCGCGGCGCGAAATGTCCATGGGAAAGCGATTCTAGCGCGGCACGGTGATTCTGAATGTGACCGGCCTCGAGCCGAGCAGCTCGAACCAGTGGGCGCCTTCCCGCACCAGATCTCCTTTTCCTGCACGCCGTAGTTGCGAGCGGCTGCAACCGACGTCGGGTGAGCCGCGTGGCCCGCCCCAGGTTCTGCGAAGAACACCACGCCCTGGTCTGACAGGACTCGACGGATCTCGCGCAGTGCGGCGTTCATGTCCGGAATGTGATGAAACGCATTCAGGCAGCACGCCTTGTTGAATGAGCCGCGTTGAAACGGCAGGTGTTCCATGTCGCCGGCGACCAGGCCGCGCGCCGACTGCAGCCGGGACGCGCCCAGGCGCAGCATGTCCCAGGCGATGTCGAGAGCGACCGTCTTGCATCCAAAACGGCGCAGCCAATCCGACACCCAGCACGAACCCGCGCCGAGATCGAGAATCGAATCGGAGGGCTGTGGAACCAGGACCCGCAGCAGCACCGCGAAGTCCAGCAGGTGCTGCGCGTGCTCATCGCCTCCCGCCTGTCCAGGTGGTGGAAACGGCTTTGAGGCTTCCCAGTCGCCGCCGCCGGAGCGCCGCAGGTACTCTTTCTCGGCTTGCTTTGAACCGCTGCCGGACATTCCCAAGACAATATCCCGCCTGCCGAAGCTGTGCACTCGCGCTTGACAACGGCGGTGCACGCTCGTACCGTGCTCCTCGTGCTCGCACCACGTCGCTGCATAGCGGCTTGAGGCGCACGGATCTCCACCCTACGACGCAACGTCCGCGTCGCGGGGCCCCAGGGTTTCTGTCGCGCCTCCAACCTCCACGTCCGGCGGGCGCTCTCTAACTCCGTCCCCGCACTTCTAACATTCGCATCGTCGTTTGATCCTTCGCGGTCGTCCGCCCGTCAAGAAGGGGGTCACCATGCATCGTCGTTTGTCCGCGCTGGTCGCTAGCGGGTTGCTGCTGTTCGTCTGTTCGGCGTTTGCACAACAAGGGCAATCGTCCATCCAGGGAAAGGTCATCGATTCGTCGGGTGCCGCGCTGCCCGGTGTCACGATTCTCATCACCCACGAGGGCAGTGGCGTGTTCCGGCAGGTCATCAGCAATGCCGACGGATCGTATTTCGCGACCGGCCTCGTTCCCGGGCCGTATCGCGTGGAAGCGGAGCTCACCGGGTTCCGGAAGTTCGAACGTCCCGGGCTGTTGCTGCAAGTCGGCAGCAGCCTGTCGCTCGAAATCAAGCTCGAGATCGGCACCCTCGCGGAAAACGTGACCGTCACCGGCGAGTCGCCGATTATCGACGTGCGGTCCACGCAGGTGGCGACCAACATCGATCAGCAGGAGCTGGCGGCGCTGCCCATCCTGAACCGCAACTGGCTGGCCGCCGTCTCGCTCGCTCCGGGCATCCAACTGGCCTCGTCCACCGCGTCGTTCGCGTGCGAATCGATCATCGTCGGCGGCGGCAGCAATCGGAGCGGCAATTTCTCGGTCGATGGCGGCGGCAACAACGACGACTATCTCGGATCGTCATGCGGCAGCCAGACCAGGACGGCGCTCGAAGCGGTCCAGGAATTCCAGGTGCTGACCAATCAGTACGACGCGGAATTCGGCCGCACGGCGGGCGCTGTGATCAACGCCATCACCAAGCAGGGGACTAACGCGTTCCGCGGCAGCCTGTTCGCGAGCTACACCGGCGCCACCATCACGGCGCGCGACTTTTTCGTGGCGCAGAACAACCTGCAGAAGCCCGACACGGCGCAAACGGATTGGGGCGGCACGCTGGGTGGCCCGGTGCTGAGGGATCGCGCGCACTTCTTCTACAGCCTCGACCGGTTGGTCTACGCGGAAGGGCGCAGCAACACCTTCACGGCGCGTCCCGAGCTCGACTACAGCAACACCCAGCGCATGAAGCTGTGGAATCACATGATCCGCTTCGATCACCAGATCAACGGCAACAACAGCTGGAGCGCGCGCTACCTGTCGGAAAACTCGCCGACATATGACCGCGTCTCCGGCCGCCGGGCTCAGGTGGCGCGAGATCAGGAGTTCGACATCGATCGCACCGCGGTGGCGACCTGGAGCTCGGTGTTGGGCAACACCAGGTTCAATACCTTGCGCGCCGGGTACACGTGGGAGAAGAACGGCTTCACCGCGAAGGAAGTGCAGGACGGCATCCCGATGACCGAACTGCCGGTATCGCTGACGATGCTGACCTTCCTTGACGGCTTCGCCAACGGCGCGCAGTTCCGCATCAATGGTTCCGCCGAGGTCAGTGATTCGTTCTCCTGGTTCGTGCCGCAGAAGCTCGGCGGATCGCACGACATCAAGTTCGGCGGGCAGTACATTTATTCGACCATCGAGCTGCCCGACCAGACCGACATGAACGGCCGGTTCGGATTCTCGACCGACCTGCGGTTCGATCCGAACAATCCGCGGACCTATCCCGAACGGCTCTTCATCCGCGTGCCGGCGGCGAGCGCCACGTTCATTCCGACACACGTCGGCGTGCTGTTCGCGCAGGACAAGTGGGCCATCGGCAACGCCACCGTCAATCTCGGTCTGCGCTACGACATCGAAGCCACGCCGATGACGAACGACTTCAACCCCTACCTCTCGAGCGGCACGTATCCTGTGGACAAGAACAACCTGTCGCCGCGGATCGGCGTTGCGTGGCGGCCGGGTGGCTCGACCTCCCAGCTGGTGCGCGGCGGATGGGGACTGTTCTACGACAAGATCACGCTGATCACGACTACGCCGTTCATCAACCAGGGCGTCTACAGCGATTCGTTCGTCGCGGCATTCCCGACCGATCGAGCCGATGCCGGACCGAGTTCCGGACAGCGTCCGGCGGATCCGATGCTGGCCAACGGACCGGTAGTCAATCGTGCGGCGATCAACGCCTTGTTCCCGCCGGGATCGCTGGGCCGCAACACCGGCATCGTCTACATCGACAATCCCGATCGCTCCGTGCCGCGCACCAGCCAGTTCACCCTGGGCTACGAACGCCAACTTGGCACGCACATGGCTGCCACCGTTGACTACGTGAAAAGCTGGAACCAGAATCAGCTGATCACCTACAACCTCAACCCGGGCACACGCATCAACACCACACGAACCGGCGCGATCGTCTACAACGATCTGGAGAGAATCGCCGGGCAGTTGGGTGTCAGCGCATTTGGCAACCCGGTGTACACCCGTGTCAACGACGGCAGTTCTGAATTCGATGGCGTGAACTTCTCGATCGAGAAGCGCCTCAGCGCCGGCTGGGCGGCGCGGGTGTCGTATGCCATCGGCCACGCCCGTGGCAATGCCGAGGCCAATCAGACCTACATCAACCAGCTCCAGGTCGGCGCCGATCCGAGACTCGACGCGAGCTTCGGGCCGCTCGACAACGATCGCCGGCAGAACCTGGCGATCAGCGGCCGCTACGAGATCCCTCGCACCGGCGGCCTCAACGTCAGCGGCGTCTACCGCTGGATGACCGGCATCCCGATCACCATCCAGGACACGACCTTCGATCTCGATCGCAATGGCATCCTGTTCGATCCGGTGCCCGCGGGCGAGTACTGCGGCACCGGCGTCAACGCGATCTGCGTCGACAACAAGGGTGGCCGCAACGGCGCACGCGGCCCGTCATTCCACCAGGCCGACATGCGTTTTGGCTATCGTCTCCGCAGAGGCCAGAGCCAGACGTTCGACGTGAACTTCGAGCTCTACAATCTGGCCAACACGGCGAACTTCGACAATCCGACCGGGGATATCCGCTCGACCGACTTCCTGCGTTTGACGGCGCTGCGCGGCGGCAACGGGCAGCCGCGCGCGGCGCAGTTCAGCGTGCGAATGGGCTTCTAGCCACAGAGATCACAAAGACACCCAGGCACCGCGGCGACGCTATAATTCGCTCCTGTGCCTCACCCATACCTGACCCGCGTGATCGCGGGTCAGGTGTCGCGTCTTACGCGCTATTACGACATCCTCGTTCAGTTCAAGCCGCTGGCAAACGATGACGGCTCGCTGCTGCGGCATGCCGAGTGCGGGGAGAAGTTCTCTGCGTCCAGGCTCGAGGAGATTCCGGAAACTCCGCATGAGACGAGCGGCAAGCGCGTCGCCGTTTTGATCAACGGCAATCTCAATCACGATCTCGACATCGAAGCGACCCTCAGCCGGCTCAAGTCCCGCCTGAATCGATTGTCGCGAGTGGTGATCGTGTTGTACAACCCGTACTTCCGGGGCGTGTTCTGGATGGCGACGCGGCTCGGGTTTCGCAGCGGCCCGCTGCCGTCGACGTTCATCACGCGAGATGCGCTGGCGGCCCTTGCGGCGCTGAGCGGCTATCAGATCGTGCAAGTGAAACCCGTCGGCTACGTTTCGGTCCGGCTGCTTGGGCTCGGCACGCTGATCAACCGCCTTCTACCCACGGTGCCACTCCTGCGCTGGTGTGGCGCCGCAGCCGTGGTGGTGCTGCGGCCCATTGCGACGTCGGCGCCGCCGAGCCTCAGCATCGTCATCCCGTGCCGCAACGAGCGAGGCAACCTCGAGGAAGCGTTGACGCGGCTGCCGTCGTTTCCAGCGCCGGTTGAGGTGATCTTCGTGGAAGGGCACTCGTCCGATGGCACCTGGGAAGAAGTGCAACGGGTGATCGCCTCACACGGGGCACGCTTCAAGCGGTTCAAGCTGGCGGCTTTTCAGCAAACTGGAAAGGGAAAGTCCGACGCCGTGCGCCTCGGCTTCTCGAAGGCCACGCACGACCTGGTCACGATTCTCGACGCCGACCTGACGATGCCGCCCGAGATGCTGCCGCGGTTCTATAACGCGTATTGCGCCGGGCTGGCGGATTTCATCAACGGAACCCGCCTGGTGTATCCCATGGAAGGCGAGGCGATGCGGTTCCTCAACCGTCTCGGCAACGTCTTCTTCGCCAAAGCGCTCAGTTTCGTACTCGACGCGCACCTGACCGATTCGTTGTGCGGCACGAAGCTGCTGCGGAGAGACGACTATGCGCGAATGGTGCGCTGGCGCAACGATTTCGGCGACGTTGATCCGTTCGGCGACTTCGAGCTGCTGTTTCCAGCGGCGATGCTGGGCCTCGGCATCATCGACGTGCCCGTCTACTATCGCGCGCGACAGTATGGGCAGACCAATATCAGCCGTTTCCGGCATGGCTTCATGTTGCTGCGCATGACGCTGATTGGCTTGTTCCGCGTCAAGGGTGGGGCGGCGCCAACGCGATGACGTCGTCGGTTCCGATTGGTCAACACAACATCGAGATCGAGCGCAACCTCGAATCGTGGAACCGCAAGCCGGTGTTGCGTCGCGCCTATCGCGATTTTCACCGGCGCATCGCCGCGCACATCGATCGACGCCTGCCGGGACGGATCGTGGAGCTGGGATCCGGGATTGGCAACATTCGCGACGTCATTCCCGGCGTGGTCCGGACGGATCTGTTTCCGAATCCTTGGATCGATCAGGTCGAGAATGTGTATCGGCTGACCTTTGCCGGCGGCGAGCTGTCGCATCTGATCATGTTCGACGTGTTCCATCATCTGCGGTATCCGCGCACGGCACTGCGGGAATGCCGGCGGGTGTTGCGGCCCGATGGACGGCTCATCATTTTCGATCCCTACGTCAGCGTTGCCGGACGCCTGGTATACGGTCCGCTGCACCACGAACCGATCGGCTTCGGCGACGCGATTGTGCCCGATGCGCCACCGGCGTTTTCACCAGACGCCGACGACTATTACGCCGCGCAAGGCAATGCGACGCGGGTGTTCTGGTACGGGGAGCATCCAGAGATTCTCGAGGGCTGGGAAGTGATCGCGCGCGAGCGGATTGGCGGATGGCCATACGCCCTCACCGGCGGCTACAGCAAGCCGCAGCTCTATCCCGGTTTCATGTACGGCGCGATGGCGTTGCTCGACCAGGCCATCTCGACAGTCCCGTCGCTGACGGCGTTGCGCGCGTTGATGGTGCTGCGCCGGCGGGACTAGCGAATCCCGACGCCGACCGCACCCACTGCCGCTCCCTGGCGGTCGCGCTCCACCTCAAATGCGCGACAGCTCGCTTCGATCTGCTTCACGCACGCGGCTCCAGCACTCTCAAACATCGCGCGCGCCTGTGGCGTGTCGCCCAGGTGAGCGGGCCACTCGAACACGCCCAGCACGGCTTCAGTGTGGTCACGGCAGAGGCACTCGGAGGCAGCGGCGTCGGCGCGGCGAAACTCGAATCGATCGGCCAGGTCGGGATACGCCACTTCGAGGCTGCTGAGGTCGGTGGGGGACACGAGGCGGATGGCGCGAGGTGTACCTTCAGGGGTCGCCGGCAGCCGGTCGATCAAGGTTCTGATCGGCAGTCGAATCGGGCCGCGGTTCCACTCGAGCGAATTGCGCTCGTAATCAGGCCTGAAGTCCAACGCGAGTACCTGCGAGACCGGAACAATCTGCAGCGCCGCGATGACGACGGTTATCCCGATCAGCGCTCGGCGATCGGTGATGCGGTAGGTGATCGCGAAGAGTGCACCGCACAACGCCAGCAGCGAATAGGCCAGGAATCGCCCGTACCCCGTGTAGGGAATGCTGAGCGCGTCCGCGAAAAAGAACACCGCCAGCGCGGTCGCGGTGAGTGCCCAGAGGAAGTGACGCAGCGCGGCCACTCCGGTCAGCGTCACCGCCGCCATTGCTGGGAGGCCGATCTGCGCGCGCACGTTAGTCAGCCACTCTGCCATGCGCGCTGTGGTCCAGACCTCTGCGGCCGCGGCAACGGCTACGGTTCGTTGCACGTCGGCCTCGATCCTGACGGCGTAGTAGACGATGAAGGGCGTCACAGACGCGATTCCGGCGGCGAGCGCGTGCTGTCGCAATGAAGGGCGCAACCCTTCCCACCTGACGCACGCCAGCAGCCAAATCGTTGGCAGCAGGAGAACGGCGGTTTCCTTGAAGAACGTAGCGACGGAGGCGAGCAAGACGGCAACCCAGCGATCGTCTTGGGGAAATGCCACCAACGCTTCGAGGGCAAGCAGCAAAAAGACGAACGCCCAAGGCTCGAGCAGCGCGCTGCCGACATACACGAACGACGGCGCCTGGAAGTAGATGAGCAACGCGATCGGCAACACGTGCCAGTCGGGCCAGCGTCCGATCACGAGCGGCCGCAACACGAACAGCCACGCCGGAAGCGACATCACGTTGACCAGGTGATTGGCAGTAGATGGGTGCGGCACACTCAGGAACTCGAATGCGACGTTCAGGGGCGCCGAGAGGTGATAGAAGCCAGCGGGGTAGCGACCGAAGAGCGCGTTTGCGGGTAACAGAACGCTCGACGCGAGCAACGCTGCCATTCCTGCGGTTGCCGCGTACGGCCATCGCCTCCATCGCGCGATCGCGAAGACCGCGATGGGCAGCAACAGGAGTGGCGCCGCCTGCAAGTAGTACAAAGCGAATGCACGGGTGGCGCTGAGGTGGTAGCCCTCGTCACCGCCGAAGGCAAATTCTTCGCGCGCCGTGATCAGCACATGCCCGAGATGCAACGCGCAAAGGATCACGGCGGCGATCACGGGGGCTTGCTCGTGCCTCGTGCCAGGTGCCTGGTGCCTCGGAAAAACAAAAGGGCGATTGTGTTGATGCCAATCCAGGGCGAGCAAGGTTGTGAGCGGCAGCGCCGCGAGCCAGCCGATCTCGTCCAGTTGTGTCCAGGCGCCGGTGAGAATGACGCCCGCCAGCACCCACGCGCTCATGAGCGGAGCTTCATCATAACCACCCCAGCTATAATGCGCACACGACGGGGTCCCCGCGACGCGGACTTTGCGTCGTGGGGTGTCCAACTACATGAGGGCGAAGGCCACGGCGCTGGTATTTCTGTCTCTGTTCGCCACGTTCGCGTATTTCAATCACAGTGAAGGATGGAACCAGGGCGCGCGCCTGGCCGAGCTCCACGCCATTGCCCTCCACGGCACGTTGCAGATCGACAGGTACCACGAAGTCACCGGCGACAAGGCGGTGATCGACGGCCATTACTACAGCGAGAAGGCGCCGGCCATTGTCGTGATAGCGCTGCCGGCCTTTGTGCTCACCACCTGGACGCAACGCCTGATGGGCACCGACCCCGACAGTTCGAATGCCTGGCGCGTCTCGCAATGGATTGCGACGGCGGCATCCGTCGGTCTGATCGCGGCCGCCGGTGGAGCGGCGTTCTTCCGGCTGCTGCTGGCCCCGCTCGGCGCGGCACTGGCGCTGCTGACCACCTATGCGGTGTTTCTCGGCACGATCACGCTTCCCTACGCCACCGCGATCTTTGCGCACGCCGGCACGATTGGACTGCTGTCGATCGCCTTGTGGGCCGCGCTGGAGCGACCGTCGAGCGCGCGCGACTACATCGCCGGCGTGTGCGCCGGCCTGGCCGTGGCATCGGAGTATCCCGCAATCATTCCGGCCGCGGCTCTCGGAGCGTACCTGCTGTACTATGACCGCGCGCGGGCGTGGCGCTACGGCATCGGCCTTGTCCCAGCGGCACTCCTCATTCTCGGCAAGAACTACCTCCTCACCGGCTCGCCCTTCCGTGTCAGTTACGGATCGAACCCCGCATTTCCTCGCGTCACCGCCACCAACGCATTCGGATTCTCGCTGCCGGAGCTGTCGCGCGTGCGCCTGTTGCTCTGGGGCGAGTATCGCGGCTTGCTGTTCTGGAGCCCGGTACTTCTGATGGCCCTGCCTGGATTGATAGTCTGGTATCGCCGCCAACCTGGAGTGGCGGTGATGATCGTAAGTGTGTGCGCCCTTGTCCTGTTGCAGGTGGCCAGCTTCTACAGCTGGTTCGGCGGCAACGCGGTTGGCCCGCGTTACCTTGCGCCGGCGATTCCGTTCGCCGGCCTGGCCGCGGCGTTGGGCATCAAGCGGTTTCCAATTTTAGGCGCGGTGTTGACGATGGTGTCGATCACCGCGATGGGGATGGTGACGGCCATTGCGATCGACCCGCCGGAAGACGTGGCGACACCCTTGCAATCGTTTTACTTCGTGAGATTTGGCGCCGATCGATTTGCCGACAACCTCGGCACGCTGGCGGGCGCGCCGCTGCAGGCCAGTTTGGCGCTCCCGCCGCTGCTGATCGCCGCCACTGCGATCGGAATCCTGTCGATGCGCCAGCAGCTCGACGCCGAGTGATCGCATGGCCACTCCGCTGACGGTTGTGATGCCGGTCTACAACGAGGAAGACGCGATCGAAGCTGCCGTCGATGAAGTCAGGCAGCACGTTCTCGGCAGCGTGCCTGGTTCAGAACTCGTCGTCGTGAACGACGGCTCTCGCGATCGCACGGGAGCCTTGCTCGACACGGCCGCGTCGACCGACGATCGGATCCGCGTCATCCATCAAGCCAACAGCGGCCATGGCGGCGCACTGATCGCGGGCATGCGCGCGGCACGAGGCGACTACCTGTTCCTCATCGACAGCGATCGGCAGATCGAGCTCGACGCATTCCCGAAGGCGTGGGCCGCGGTGCAGACCGCCGGCCACGACGCGGTGTTTGGCGTTCGCCGCCGCCGTCACGATCCGGCGCTGCGTCTCTACCTGTCGCGTGTCATCCGGCGAATGGTCCAGATGATCTTCGGCGTGAAGCTCACCGATGCGAACGTTCCATATAAACTGTTTCGCCGCGCCGTGTGGGAGGAGGCGCGGCCGTTGATTCCCGACGGCACCCTCGCCCCATCATTGTTCCTGGCGATCGTGGCCCGGCTGCGGGGCTTCAACATTCTCGAGCTCGATGTGGTGCACAAGGAGCGCGATACCGGCGAGGTCTCGATCCGCCGCCTCAAGCTGCTGAAGTTCTGCGCCCGCGGTCTGTCACAGATGCTCGAACTGCGCCGGCGCCTGTCGCGCCGACGCCCACAAGCGAAAGCGGATGTCCGCTAGTCCCCGCATCGTCATCATCGGCGCCGGGCCGGCTGGCCTTGGCGCGGCCTGGCGTCTGCACGAGCTGGGACACCCCGACTGGCTGATGGTCGAAACCTCTGACCACGCCGGCGGACTGGCCTCGTCGGTGGTCGACCCCAGCGGATTTACCTGGGACCTCGGCGGTCACGTGCTGTTCTCGCACTACCCGTACTTCGATCGCGTCATGGACACCGCGTTGGGCGACGCGTGGGTCGAGCACGTGCGCGAAGCGTGGGTGTGGATGCGCGACCGCTGGATCCCGTACCCGTTTCAGAACAACGTCTGGCGGCTACCGGCAGATGATCTGATCGCGTGCATCAACGGACTGATCGATCTGCAGGCGTCGGCGCGTGAGACGCCGCGGACATTTCGTCAGTGGCTCCTGGCGTCGTTCGGCGCCGGCATCTGCGACGTCTTCATGCTGCCGTACAACTGCAAGGTGTGGGGATACGATCCGTCGCGTCTTGACGTCGGGTGGATGGGGGAGCGCGTCGCCACGGTCGACGTCAAGCGCGTGCTGGCGAACTTGATATATCGCCGCGATGATGTGAGCTGGGGGCCGAATGCGACGTTTCGATTCCCGCTCCATGGCGGGACGGGTGCGATCTGGCGTGCGGTGGCCGCCCTTCTGCCTTCAGCGAACATCCAGTTCGGGCGCAGCGTCATTGCGGTCGATCTCGATCGGAAGCGGATCATCGTGAAAGACGGCGAAGCGATCCCGTACGAGCATCTGCTGTCGACAATGCCTCTCGATAATCTCATGCGGTGTGTCAACGAACGGCCGCTGCTGACAGAACTCGCGTCGCGGTTCGTCCATTCATCCAGCCACATCGTCGGCGTGGGCCTCAAAGGCACGCCGCCGGACGACCTGAGAACGAAGTGCTGGATCTACTTTCCGGAAGATCGCGTGCCCTTCTATCGCGCGACCGTGTTCAGCAACTATTCGCCGAACAACGTCCCGACATCGAGCCCGCATTGGTCGTTGATGGCCGAAGTGAGCGAGTCACCTGACAAACCGGTGCAGGTATCGAGCGTTGTAGCGGAAGTGGTGGCCGGGTTCATGGCGTGCGGCTTCATCGATCCCGCGTCCGTGGTCAGCACGTGGCATCACCGGCTCGAGCACGGCTATCCCACACCGTGGCTGGGACGCGACTCGGTCCTCGCGCCGATCGAGAAGGAGTTGCGTGCGGCGGGCGTGCTGAGCCGCGGCCGGTTCGGCGCGTGGAAATACGAAGTGTCCAACCAGGATCATTCGTTCATGCAGGGCGTAGAAGCCGTCAACCATCTCATCCAGGGCGAATCCGAGCGCACGTACTACGGCGAGATGCGATGACGGCGGGGTGGCGCGCTTCTCGCATACACTCGGGCTATGAGATGGGAAGGTGGTCGTCGCAGTACCAACATTGAAGATCGACGTGGTCTCGGTATGGGGACGGTTGGCGGCGGCGGCATCGGCATGTTGCTGCTGGTGCTGGCTGTGTCGTGCCTGACCGGGACCAATCCGCTCACGCTGCTGGAGCTGACTGAACAGGTGGCACCGCAACAAACTCAACAAGTGCCGACCGGCGCGCCCACGAACGATCCAGCTGCGGAATTTGTGGCCGTCGTGCTCGGCGATACCGAAGAAACGTGGCATCGAGTTTTCCGGCAGGGCGGACGCGAGTACGAAGAGCCGGTGCTCGTGTTGTTCGAGAATTCCGTGCAGTCGGCCTGCGGCGGCGCGTCATCGGCGAGCGGCCCGTTCTATTGCCCGGCTGATCGGAAGATCTATCTCGATCTGTCGTTCTTCCGCGAGCTCGACCGTTCGGCGCCACGACCTTTTGAGGTCTTGAGGTCTTGAGGTTCTGAATTCCTCAAGCCCTCGGCGTGAGGGAGTAGAATGCCTCCAGGTCAGCAGTTCCACTTGCTACCAGGAGGGACGAGTGCAGGGGTGGCTGCCGCTGCTTGCGGCGCTCGTAGGCGCATTAGCGGCGTTTGGCATCTGGGCGTATGCCACGCGGCGTGGAGTGGCGGTGCGGGCCGCTGAGCTCGAGAAGCTGCTGGAAGCACGCACCACCGAGCTGGAGTCGGCGCGCATTCAGCTGCAGCGCCTTAGTACCGAAGACTCGCTCACAGCCGTCGCCAACCACGAGCAGTTCCTCGAATTCCTCGAGCGTGAATGGCGCCGGGCGCGCCGCGACGGCCAGCCGCTGACCCTGATCTTCATCGACATCGATCACTTCCGCGCCTACAACCGCGAGTTTGGCCGCAAGGCCGGCGACGAAGTGCTGAAGCAGATCGGGCGGATCATGACCGCGCTCGTGGGGCGGCCGGGAGATCTGGTGGCGCGCTACCATCGCGATGAGTTCGCCATCGTGCTCGCCTCGACAGACGGCAAGGGTGCGTTCAACATCAGCGAGCGGCTGCGGCAGACGATCGAAGACTTGCAGGTGCCGTCGGCAAACGACGCCCCCGCGCCGGTGGTGACGGCGTCGGTGGCCACCGCCACCGCGGTGCCGCAGCGCGAGTCGGCCTGGGAAGAGCTGGACCTGATCAAGGCGGCGCGCCATGCGTTGCGCGAGGCCCGTGCCACCGGCGGCAATCGGGTGCTGCGCGCCAATCTGGGGACCGCCGGCCCGCCCGAACTGGTCCGCCGGTAGAATAGGTGCCTCGTGCCCCGTGCCTCGTGCCTCGTGCATGCAGCTGAAACTGAAGACTTGCCTGGTTCGCCCGTGGGCGAATAGCGACGCAGAATCGCTGCAGCGGCACGCCAACAACCGCAACGTCTCTATTCACCTGCGCGATCGCTTTCCGTTTCCATATGAGTTGGAGCACGCCGCTGCGTTTCTGTCGTGGCTGGCACAGCAGCCGTCGCCCACCGTGTGGGCGATCGAAGTGAACGGTGAGGCCGCCGGCGGTATCGGCATTGAGCTGCGCTCCGATGTGGAGCGGGTGTCGGCCGAGATCGGGTATTGGCTCGGCGAGACTTTCTGGGGCCGCGGCATTGTCACCGAGGCGCTCGCCGCCGTGACCGAGGTCGCGTTCTCGCGCTACGACATCACACGGATCTACGCCGTGCCGTTTGCCGATCATCCGGCGTCGGTTCGCGTGCTCGAGAAGGCCGGATATGTGAGAGAAGGACGAATGAAGCAGAGCGCGATCAAGGATGGGAAGATCCGCGATCAGCTCATGTACGCATCCTACAAACCACTATGAAGAGACTATTCATTCTTGTCTGCGCGCTGGGCGCCATGGCCCAGGCGTCCTCATTTCCGCTCACCGTGGACAGCATCATGCGCGGGCCCGAGCTGGTGGGCTATCCGCCGAGCGCCCTCCGTTGGTCGGGCGACTCCCAGGAGCTCTACTTTGAATGGCGAATGCCAAACGAGGACCAGGCCGCAACCTGGGTCGTGGGCCGCGACGGCGGCGCGCCGCGCCGGCTCACCGACGAGGAGCGGCGCAGCGCGCCACTCCCGGATGGCCAGTGGGACTCGAAGCGGCGCCGCACGCTCGGCGTCGATCGCGGCGACATCGTGGTCATCGACACCGTCTCGCGAAAGCGGCTGGACGTGACCCGGACGACGGGCAACGAGTCGAACCCGCGCTGGACACGGGGTGAGACCCACGTGACCTTCGTCCGCGATAACAATCTGTTCCTGGTCCCGATCGAAACCGTCGCCGGCGGATCCGTCGTGCAGCTCACCGACGTGTCCGCGCGCCGCGATGATCCGCGCACCACCGATAGCCAGAAGTTCCTGAAGCAAGAGGAAGCGAAGCTGCTCGATTGGGTGGAGCAGGAAGCCGCGCGCCGCAAGCGGCGCGAAGCGCGCGATCGTGCCGGTGCGCTGCCGACATTCGAGCTCGGCGATCGGCAGACCATCGCCGATGCGGCGCTGTCGGGCGACGGCAAGCGCGCCTACCTCGTCGTCAACGATCGCGCGCAGCCGCGCGCCTCAATCGTGCCGCGCTTCGTCGCGGAGACCGCGTTCACCGAAGACATCAACGCCCGGACCAAGGTCGGCGATGCGCAGGATCGGCGACGTCTGGCGATCCTCAACCTCGAAACCGGCGAAGGCGTGTGGGCTGGGCTCGACGGCGTGTCCGAGCCGATCGCCATTCCGAAACCTCCCGACGGCGATGAACCGCGGCCGGAGCATACGCCCGATCCGGCGCCCAAACGTGATGTGCGATGGGGTTCGCCGATGCTCTCACCCGACGGTAGCCTCGCCGTGGTGTCGGTGCGTTCCGCCGACAATACCGAACGGTGGCTGGCCGCTGTGGATCCCGCCACCGGCAAGACACGCGTCCTGGATCGGATCAAGGACGAGGCGTGGGTCCGTGACGGCGGGCAGCAGTGGTTGCCCGACAACAGGCGGGTCGCGTTCCTCGCCGAACACGACGGCTTCATGCACCTCTACACCGTGGACGTCACGACGGGAGATCGAAAGCAGCTGACCAGCGGGAAGTTCGAGATCGACGACGTGGATGTGTCGCCCGACGGGCGCACGTTCTACATCGAATCGACCGAGTCCCATCCGGGTGAGCGGCAGATCTATGCCATGAGTATCGACGGTGGGCCACGCACGAAAATGACCTCGACTGTGGGATCGCATCAGGGCTGGATCGCGCCCGATAATTCGACGTTCGGATTCGTATCGTCGTTCTCGAACCGCCCGCCGGAGGTCTTCCTGATGCCCAACCGCGCGGGCGCCACCGCGGCGCGCCTGACGACGAGCCCGTCGAAGGAATGGACGACGTATAAGTGGGTCGAGCCGCAGCTGGTGACCTACAAGGCGCGCGACGGTGCGGAAGTCTACGCGCGCCTGTACACGCCGGAGATGGTCGGAGCGAAACGCGATCCGAAGTCGCCAGCGGTAGTCTTCGTGCACGGCGCCGGCTACACGCAGAACGCACACAAGTACTGGTCGAGCTACTACCGCGAGTACATGTTCCACCACCTGCTCGCGGCGCGCGGCTACGTGGTTCTCGATCCCGATTACCGCGCCAGCGCCGGGTATGGACGTGACTGGCGGACCGCCATCTATCGCTGGATGGGTGGACACGACCTGAATGATGTCGTTGACGGCGCTGCCTATCTGGCCAAGTCGCATAAGGTGGATGCCAAGCGGATCGGCGTGTATGGCGGCAGCTACGGCGGCTTCATCACCTTGATGGCGCTCTTCACCTCGCCCGACACGTTCGGCGCCGGCGCGGCGCTGCGGCCGGTGACCGACTGGGCGCATTACAACCATCAGTACACGTCGAACATCCTCAACGAACCGCAAGGCGACGCCGAGGCGTATCGCAAGAGCTCGCCGATTTATTTCGCAGAAGGCCTGAAGGCGCCGCTGTTGATCGCGCACGGCATGGTGGATGTGAACGTGCACTTCCAGGATTCCGTGCGACTGGCGCAGCGGCTGATCGAGCTGCGCAAAGAGAACTGGGAGCTGGCGGCGTATCCGGTGGAAGACCACGGTTTCGTCGAGGCCACGAGCTGGGCCGACGAATACAAGCGCATCCTGAAACTCTTCGATACCCACTTGAAGAAGTGAACGCCGAATTCATCGATCTCCAATTCCGGGGCAGCCCGCGGGTGATTGCCACCGCGCTGCTCACCGGACCAGAAGGCGTCACGCTGGTCGACCCCGGCCCGACGTCGTGCTTACCTGCGCTCGAAGCCGGGCTGCGCGATCGCGGCTTGTCGCTGCGCGACGTGCGCACGCTGCTGTTGACGCATATCCACCTCGATCACGCGGGCGCGACGGGGACGATTCTCGAACGCGTGCCAGGCATCCGCGTCTACGTGCACGACATCGGCGCGCCGCATATGGTCGATCCCGCGAAGCTGCTCGCGAGCGCGGCGCGGCTCTGGGGCGACCAGATGGACGCGCTGTGGGGCCCGTTTCTACCGGTGCCGCAGTCGCAGGTGATGTCGTTGGCCGGAGGTGAACGGCTCGAGGTTGGCGGCCGGACGCTCCACGTCGCCTACACGCCGGGACACGCCAAGCATCACGTCAGCTTCCTGGACGAGCAAAGCGGCATCGCCTATGTCGGCGACACGGCCGGCATTCGCATCGCCGGCGATCACATGCTGGCGCCGACGCCGGCTCCCGACATCGACATCGAAGCGTGGCAGCAGAGCCTCGACCGCATCGATGCCTGGCAGCCGGTCTCATTGTTCCTCGCGCATTTCGGTTCCTTCACACCGGCACGCGCGCATCTGGCCCGTTACCGGATGGTGCTGGGCGCGCAGGCCGAGCGCGTACGCGAGCTGCTGCAGGCGCCCGGCACAGACGCCGAGCGGATCGGGATGTTTGCCGATCGGTTGAGAGAGGAGGCCCGGCAGCATCTGCCGGAGAAGGAAGCGAGGGCCACCGAGTTGGCGGCCCCGTTCGAACAGCTATGGTACGGGCTGGCCCGGTACTGGCGGAAGAAGGGTCAGACGGCGACCGCTTCCGAGTCGTCCAGGTGAACGACCGCCGCCGGCATGCCGGGTTCGATGAGGAACCGCAGCGCGTAGCCCGCCGGCGTGCCGGTTGAGCGGCGGCACGGCGCCACGCGCCAGACGGCCGACAACACCCGGCCCTCACGCAGCCTCGCCGGCAACTGGTCGGTGTTGCGGATTGACCGCTCGACCTGCAGGTGCACCAGACGATAGAGCGGGATGGCCGCCCCAGCTTCGCATTCGACGAACACCCCCGCGTCACTGACATCGCGGGTCATCACCGAAGCAAACCGAACAGCGCCCGACGCATCTTTCCACGTCAGCCTTGCCGGCACACTGATCGACCGGCGCTGGGTCGATCGTTGAGCTTCTTTGGCGATTCGCAGTTCAGCCACGGTTTCACTCCCAGGTTTTTCGAATTGCATGGTCGTGCACAACTTGCAAACCGATTGGTATGCCCGCTGTAATCCAAGTTCCGGGCCGATTTTGTGCGGCAACTTGGATCCGAGCGCAACCTGGAACTTAAAGGGCAAAATTGGTTATTAAAGGAACTGCTTAGACATAACAAAAGGCTGGAGTGGTGGTTAGTTGGTATACAACACGCCGTACAACTGATTACTTAATAGTCACCTCAGGTCCATTTTCGAGTCCGAGCCGCCTGAGCTTCAGGTAAAGCCCACGGCGCGTCAAACCCAGGGCCCTCGCCGTTTCCGAGATGTTGCCGCGGTGCCGCGAGAGCATCTCGCGGATCAGATCCCGCTCGATTTCGTCGACCACGCCGGCCAGCGTCTGTCCGCCTCGCAGCAACACGCGGGCCGGGCCGTTCGCAGTCGCCGACTGGGGTGAGGCCGTGAGGTCGGCCGACAGGTGCTCGGGCTCGATTGTGCCGCCCGCGGGCGCCATGGCCACGGCCCGCTGCAACTCGTTGCGCAACTGACGGACGTTGCCCGGCCACCAGTACTGCGCGAATAGAGCGAGTACTTCCGAGCCGAGACGCATGTCCGGCTTGCCCAGGCGATCCGACGCTTCGCGCAGGAAGTAGGTCGACAGGTGGGGAACCTCTTCGCGCCGTTGCCGCAGCGGCGGCACGTGGATGCGAATCACGCTGAGGCGGTAGTAGAGGTCCTCGCGGAATTTGCCCTCGGCGACGCGCTGCTCCAGATCGGCATTGGTGGCGGCGAGCACGCGGACGTCCACCGACTGCGGCCGGTTCTCGCCGACCGGCATGATCTCGCCTTGTTCCAGGAAGCGGAGGAGTTTGGGCTGAACGTCGAGTGGGAGGTCGCCGACCTCGTCGAGGAACAGCGTGCCGCCGGCGGCGGTCCGAATCAGACCTGGTTGATCGGACATGGCGCCGGTGAACGATCCGCGGCGGTGCCCGAACAACTGGCTGTCGGCGAGCTCGCGCGTCGTGGTGGTGCAGTTGTAGGGCAGGAACGTCGCCGAGCTGCGCGAGGAGCCGACGTGGATCGCGCGCGCGATCAACTCCTTGCCGGTTCCGCTTTCACCAGTGATGAGCACGGTAAGGTCGTTGCCCTGCAACCTCTGGATCTGATCGACGACACGCGTCATCGCGGCGCTGGCGCACAAGAAGCCTGGAAGCAGCGGTTCGAGCGGGCGCTCCGAAGTGGGATCGACCGCGGTGCTCGATCGATCGCGCGCCCCGCACAGGTCGAATCCCTGGCGGGCCACGGCGGCCATCATCCTCACGCGGCGCAGCAACGGGTGGCCGAGCTGGTGAGGCGCCGACACCGCCACATAACGCGGGCCGTCGTGTTCGTGGCCGATCGGCTCGAGGAGCAGCGTGCCGAGGCCGGCATCTTCCTTCTGGAGGGCACGCCTGGCGGCCGCGCGAGCGCGATCCAAATCGGTACCATCGTGCGCAATCACCCGCACGTCGCCGGCGGCAAGCTCGACGAATACGACGGTAGCCTCCGCGGTGACCGCTTCCAGCAGTGTGGCGGCCAACTCGCGTGCGAGGAGGTCCGGCAGTACTGCGGCGTCGACGAGCCGCCGCACCAACGCATCATCGGCATCGGCGGGCGAGCCGACGTACTCGCCCGTACCGGGAAGCGGCGCCGATCCCATGGCCGCCTGCACCTGCTCGAGATCGCGCGTGGCGCCCAGCGCCTTGAACACTTGCGCAGCGTATTCATAGTGGCGATCGGCCGTCGATCGCGCGCCCGCTCTTGCAGCCAGCCGCGCCAGCGCCAGTTGGCTGACCGCCGCTTGGTACCGTTCGCCGACGAGCTCGAACACACTCGAGCTTTGCGCGATGTCGTGATACGCCTCGGTGGTGCGCGTTTGATGCGCGCGCAGGTCGCCGCGCAAACGCAGAAATTCGCCCCAGGCGCCAGGCGTGGTGCGCGGGTCGAGGCGAGGCTCCACCTGCGTGAGACGCCGCTCAGCCTCATCAACTCGTTCAGCCGACAGCAGCGCTTCGGCCGCGATCAGCTCGGCTTCGATGGTCTCTGCGGGCGGCGCGTTGGTGGACTTGGCGATCTCGTCGGCGATCGTGAGCGCTTCATCCGGGCGCCCGCGCCGCGTCGCCAGCCGCGCGCTGATCACGCGGAGCGACCATTCGTACCATCGGCTCGTGTTGCGGCCATACGCGCCATAGGCGTCGGCGGCCTGACGGAGGTACTCCGCCGCGTTCTCGTAGTCGCCGCGCATCAGCGACATCTGGGCGAGCGTGTCGTAGACGGCGCCGGTCGTTTCGTGGAACTGCATCGCGCTGCGAACATCGAGTGCGCGATGCAGAACCTTCTCGGCGCGCTCGAGGTTGCCGACCCGCACGCAAATCTGTCCGAGCGTCGCCAGCGCTACGGCGAGGCCGGGGCCTTGACCCAGACCTTCATGGAGGCTCACGGCGCGTTCAGCCAACGTCAGCGCCTGCTCGTAGCGATGCCGAATCAACGCCACGTTGGCCTGATTCCCATACACCGTCGCCAGCACGTCGTCGGCGTGCAATAGCGAGGCTAGGCGCTCGGCTTGACGAAGGGCGGCATTGGCCTCGTCGTAGCGGCCGGTCTGCGCCAGCATGATTGCTGAGAGCGAGTGCACCATGGCCAGGTGCCGGCGGTCGCCCGCTGCGTGTAGCGCGGCGGCGGCCTCGGCGATGTGTTCGCGGACGATCGCCATGTCGCCGACCTGGCGATAACACTGGCCAAGATAGAAATGGGCCAGTCCGATGGCGCGCGAGTCGTGCGCCATTTCGGCCTGTTTGAGGGCGCGGTTGTGCAGGGCGATCGCGCGAGACTGCTCGCCCCGCGCAAAAGCCACCCTCCCGTGCAAGCGCCACAGATTCGAGTGCAAAACTTGAGGAAGATTGTCGCGAAGTGCGTCGGGCGCCCGGCCGAGCGCCGTTCCGGCCTGTGCAAGATCGCCCTGCAAGAGGTACGATTCAGCGAGCATGACTCGAATGCTGAGCTCGTCCTCGCGGGTGAGCGAGGACGGCGCACGAAGCAGGGGTGCCAGGAGCTCATTCGTGGCTGCCGCCTGCCCGCGTTCCAATGCGGCGTTCGCTCGGGCGATCAGCGGTTGGAGCGCGGCGTTGGCCACGGGGCCGAGTATAACAGCGGATACTAGGTATACAAGCCTCATAATTCTTTCAGCGATATGGAGTTGACCGCAGGCAGCTGGACCGACATGGGTCCGCGGAAGATGAACCAGGACTCTCACGGCTGGTGGCCGGAGCTCGGTCTCTATGTGGTGGCCGACGGCATGGGCGGCCATAACGCCGGAGAAGTGGCGTCGAAAATGGCCGTCGAAGCCATTCACGGCTTCATCAAGGACAGCGCGACGGCGGCCGACATCACCTGGCCGTTTGGGCTCGAGGTGGGCAATTCGATTGATGTGAACCGGTTGTCGACCGCGGTTCGCCTCGCCAACCGCAAGATCTACACCGAAGGTTCGAAGGCTCCCGAGCTGAATGGGATGGGCACCACCGTCGTCGCCGCACTCGTGGCGGGCGAGAAACTGACGCTGGTCAGCGTCGGCGACAGCCGGCTCTATCGTTTGCGCCAAGGCTCGCTCGAACAGTTGACGTCCGACGACACCTGGCTTGCGTCGGTGCTCGGCGCGCAGGGGGCAGAAGACGCCGACCCCGCGCATCCGCTGCGCCACGTCCTCACCAGCGTGGTCGGCACGAAAGACGATCTCAAACCGGAGACGCGTGAAGAGGTCTTGAAGGCTGGCGACACGTTGTTGCTGTGCACCGATGGCATTCACGGCAAGCTCGATACCGCGCTGCTGACGACGCTGCTCTCCGGCGGCAAGCCCGCACTCGATCTCGCGACAACGATCGTGAGTGAAGCGCTGATGCGTGGGACGACTGACAACTCGACGGCGCTGGTCATCGCGGTCGTGTAATGCGCGTCGCCTTTGCGGTTCTTTTTCTGGTCTGCGCGACGGCGTGCCAGCGCGATCCCGGACCACCACCAGAGACCTCGCCCAAACTCGAAGTACCTCCGGCGACGGGAGTTGTCGCGGCGGCCAAGCCGCGCCTCGTGTTCCTGGGCGACAGCCTGACGGCCGGTCTTGGTTTGCCAACCGATCAGAGTTATCCGTCGGTGATCGGCAAGCGGTTGAGAGAGGGCGGGTACGACTACGAGATTGTCAACGCCGGAGTATCTGGCGATACGTCCGCCGGTGGCGCCCGTCGCCTCGATTGGTCGCTCGATGGTGATGTTCGCGCGCTCGTGCTCGCGCTTGGCGCGAATGACGGACTGCGCGGCTTGCCGACCGACGCGATGAAGAAGAATCTGGAGCTCGTACTCGACCGCGCGAAAGCGCGGAACATTCCCGTTGTTCTGGCGGGGATGGAGGCGCCACCCAACAACGGTCCCGACTACACGCGCGACTTCCGAAAGGTCTATGCGGATCTCGCCGATCAGTACGACGTCCGCTTCGTCCCGTTCCTGTTGCGTGGTGTCGCGGGCAACGCGTCTCTCAACCAGAGCGACGGCATTCATCCCAACGCGCGCGGGGCCGAGATTGTCGCGGCTCTCGTGTGGGCGGAACTCGAACCGTTACTGCGGCGTCCAAACTGAGTATTGCAAGCCCTTAGGCCCTCAAGCCCTCAAGCCAACATGATCCAGTTACGAGGCGTCAGCAAAACCGTTCTCAGCGGCGGCCGTCCTCTTACTATTCTCCATCCGCTGGATCTCGACGTGGCGGCTGGCCGATCGCTGGCCATTGTGGGTCCTTCCGGCAGCGGCAAGTCAACTTTGTTGGGATTGATTGCCGGTCTCGATGCGGCGTCGACCGGTACGATCACCATTGCGGGCACCGACATTACGAGTCTCGACGAAGATGCGCTGGCGCGGCTGCGCGGCGAGAAGATTGGGTTCGTGTTCCAGTTCTTCCATCTCGTGCCGTCGCTGACCGCCAAGGAGAACATCCAGGTGCCGATGGAAATCGCGGGACGGCGCGACGCCGCCGATCGCGCGCAGGCGCTGCTCGACGAAGTGGGTCTGCACGATCGCGGCCACCACTACCCGTCGCAGCTCTCGGGAGGCGAGCAGCAGCGCGTCGCCATTGCCCGCGCGCTGGCCAACGATCCGCCGCTGATTCTCGCCGATGAGCCAACGGGGAATCTCGACAGCTCGAACGGCCGTCACGTGCTCGATTTGCTCTTGCAGGTGCGCCGCACGCGCGGCGCCACGCTGGTCATGGTCACGCACGATCCCCAGGTCGCCGCGATCGGCGATGACCGGCTGGTATTGCGCGACGGCCGCCCGGTGACTGACGAATCGTCGGTGAGAGGAGTCGCCGCACCATGAGATTCGTCGCGATCATGGCGGCGCGCGAGATGCGCGCGTCGTGGCGACGGCTGTTGTTCTTTTTCGTCTGCATTGCCGTCGGCGTCGGCGCCATCGTCGCTATCCGATCGGTGATTCAAAGCGTGCGCCAGACCTTTGCCGGTGAAGCGCGATCGCTCATCGCCGCCGACGCGATCATCGCCAGTAACCGAGTCCTTTCCGAGGCGGCGCTGCAGAAGATTGCCGATCGCCTGCAGGCCGCTGGGGCGGAGAGCACACGGTCGGTCGAGACCGCGACGATGGTGCGGCCGGCCGGCAGGGAAGGCCGGGCGCGAATGGTGGAGTTGCGCGCGGTGGAGCACGCGTTCCCGTACTACGGCCGCATGAAACTCGCCAACGGTGTGGCCTACGATCACTCCCTGCTACGCGGGTTCGGAGTGCTGGTGCGGCCCGAGCTCCTCGCCCAGCTCGATCTGCGCGTCGGCGATCGCATCGCCATCGGGACGCAGGCGTTCACCATTCGCGGCGTGATCGAAGCCGAGCCCGGGCGGCGTCTGGGCGCCTTCAGCATGGGGCCGCGCGTGTTCGTGGATCTCGCGGATCTCGAGAAAGCCGGCCTGACCGGGTTCGGCAGCCGCGCCGCCATGCAGCGGCTGCTCAAGGTGCCGCCGCCGGCGTTCGACCGCTTGATCGTCGACTTGCGCGCCGATCTGGTGAACGATTTCGCGCGTGTCCGCTCGTATAAGGCGACCGAAGACGACATTGGTGAAGACTTCACGCGCGCGGAGAACTACCTGAGTCTCGTCGGCCTGGTGATCGTGATCCTTGGCGGTATCGGCGTGTCGAGCGTCACGCGCGTGTTCGTGCAGCAGAAGATGAAGAGCATCGCGGTGCTCAAGTGCGTCGGCGGCCGGTCCGCGCAGCTGCTGGCGATCTACGTGGCGCAAGTAGCGATGCTGGGTCTGGCCGGCAGCCTCCTCGGCGTCGGGCTGGCGGCGGTCGCCATGCGCGCCATTCCGTACTATCTCGGCGGCATCACGCCGGGCGTCGAGATCGTCTACGCGCTCACGATGCCGGCCGTGCTGCAGGGCCTGGGGATCGGCCTGCTGGTGTCGCTGCTGTTCTCGCTCGTCCCGTTGCTCGACGTGCGGTATGTCAAGCCGTCGCTGCTGCTGCGCGACGAGCCGCACCCGCGGCGCCTGGACCTCACCCAGGTGTCGGTCACTGCCTTCGTGGTCGCGGGCTTAGTGGCGTTGACAGTGTGGCAGGCAGGGTCGATTCAGATCGGCATGTTCGTGGCCGGCGGCTTTGCGGCCACGGCCATCGTGCTGCATCTCGCGGGCATGGTCCTGATCCGCGCGATTGCGCCGTTGTCGAAGTCGAAGGCCTTCGCGCTGCGCCACGCGGTCCTGCAGCTGCGGCGTCCGGGCAGCCAGATGCGGATCGTCCTGCTGGCGGTCGGGCTCGGCAGCTTCTTCATCATCGGCGTCCGATCGCTGCAGCAGAACCTCATCGCCCAGTTCGCGGTGAACATCAATCCCGACTCGCCGGACATGTTCCTGCTCGACATCCAGCAGGACCAGGTGGCGCAAGTGCGGGCGGCGATCACCGCGAATCAGGATTCCGGCGGCGCGCCGCCACGGCTGCTGCCCGTCTTGCGCGCGCGGGTGGTCGGCGTTGAAGGCAGGGAAATCAATCTGGAGAACTACGAAGACGTGCGCGCCCGCGGATCGCTCAGCCGCGAGTTCACCATCACCTACCGCACGACTCTCGAGCCCAACGAGACCGTCGTGCTGGGGAAGATTTGGGAGCCGACGCCGGCTGATGAGCCCGAGGTGTCGATCGAGCAGTTTTTCAACGAAGAGCACAAGATCAACGTCGGCGACACCATGCGCTTCGACGTGCTCGGCCGCATCATCGCGGCGAAAGTGACGAGCGTGCGGTTCGTAGAGTGGTCCGACGGCCGCGCCGGCGGGTTCATGTTCGTGTTTCGTCCCGGCGTGCTGGAGAAAGCGCCGCACAGCTTCATCGGTTTTCTCAAAGGACCGCAAGACGCCGCAGCCCGCGCCAGGCTGCAGACGGCACTGGTCGGCGCGGCGCCGAACGTGTCGGTGATCGACGGCCGGGAGATCATCGACGCGATCAGGACCGTAGTCGATAACGTCACGCTCGCGGTCACCGTGGTCGGGACACTGGTGCTGGTGAGCGGCCTGTTGATCCTGATCGGCGCCGTGGCCATGACGAAATTCCGCCGGGTCTATGAGGCGGCGATCTTCAAGACGCTCGGCGCAACGCGCCGGTTGATCGCCACCGTGCTCGTGCTCGAGTACGGCTTGCTCGGTTTGCTCGCCGGCACCATTGGCGCCGCGGGTGCGATGGGCCTGACGTGGGCGATCAGCCGTTACGCGCTCGACATTCCATTCCGGCCGTTGTTTGGTGTAAGCGCCGTCGGCGTGGTGACGACAGCAGTGCTGGTCGCCGCGATCGGCGTCATCTCGAGTTGGGAAGTGCTGCAGCGAAAACCGCTGGCGACCTTGCGGGCGGAGTAGCTGTGCCATTGGCCCTCGACGCCGCGGACTCCTGCTTAGCCCGTCAGTGGTATGATCGCGAGTTAGTCGGACCCAGCCGGGGGAAGTAGTAGGGAGCAACAGCCACGATGAACGTCTCGGTCTACAAAGACGCCTTGCTCAAGAAGCGGGCAGAGCTCGAAGAGACCGCGGGTCTCAAACCGCTCCAGAACTCGATGGAGCACAACAACGGTCGCCAGGGCGACATGGCCGACCAGGCGGCCGGCAACAACGAAGTCCACATCCAACTCCGGCTCAAGCAGACCGACGCGAAGATCCTCCAGGCCATCGACGAGGCGCTGATGCGCATCGAGAAGGGCGCCTACGGGATTTGCCGCGACTGCGGCGAGCCGATCGCGGAAGCGCGGCTCAACGCCATTCCCTGGACGCGCGTCTGCATCACCTGCAAAGAGAAACAGAAAGCGTGAGCACAGCGGGGCTGGCGGACCTGATCCGCGACTTCTATCTCGAGCGCGTCGCGCAGCTGATGCGTCACGAGGATGTTGCCGTCACGATTACCGACTACGACATCAATAATGCGTATCAGTACATCATTGCCCGCGAGCAAACGCACCTGTCATGGCTGTTGCACGCGCTGCTCGATCTCGGAGCGCCTGCGCCGCAAGATCCGCCTCGCGGTCCGGCGCCGTCGGCCGGCGACGAGTGGAAACGATTAGCCGGTGATGATGCGCGTGGCAACGCCGGGTTCGTCGAGAAGTGGCGGCCGCGTGTCGACACCGTGACCCACGCGCGCCATCAGGGCATGCTCAAGGTAATCCTCGGCGAGATGCTCGAGCATAAGCGCCTGTTCGACCAGGCGGCGCAAGGCCGCCAGGACCTGATCGGCAAGTCGCTCGCCATCAACGATCACAGCGGGAAGGTCATGTCGGCCCGCTTCGTTGGCCACATCGACTGAAGTCGTCATCGCGTTAGGCAGCAACCTCGGTGATCGCGAGGGACACCTGGCGTTCGCGATGAACCGCCTCGTCGCAGTCTTTTCGAACTTTCAGTGCTCAGATTGGTACGATACCGATCCGGTTGGTGTGCCTGACGACCAGCCGCGGTATCTCAACGGGGTGGTCGTCGGAGAGACCACGCTCGGCCCGCGCGCGCTACTGAATACGCTGCTTGCAATCGAAGCGGCAGCGGGGCGGACGCGGCCGTCGCCGCGGGCGCCGCGCACGCTCGATCTCGATCTCATCTTGTACGGAAATCAGCGAATCGAGGAACCCGGACTGGCGGTGCCGCATCCGCGATTCCGCGAACGGCTCTTCGTGCTCGAGCCGCTCGCGGCGATCGCGCCGGATCTCGTCGATCCGGTCAGCGGGAAATCAATCAGTGCGCTGCTGGCGCAGATCCGGCGGGACCCCGCTTGAAGAGTCCGCTCCAGCCTTCTTCGAACACGGTGTACATCGCCGGGACGAACACCAGCGTAATCAGCGTCGAAGTGGCCAGGCCGCCAATCACAACGCGCGCCAGCGGCGCCTGCAACTCGGCGCCTTCGCCGATGCCCAGCGCCATCGGCACCAGGCCGAGCGAAGTGCACAGCGAGGTCATCAGAATCGGGCGCAGGCGGTGGCGTCCGGCCACCTCAATCGCCTTGCGGATGTTCATCTTGTCGCGCCGGCGCAGCGTGTTGGTGTAGTCAACCAGCAGAATGGCGTTACTGACGACGATGCCGGCGAGCATGATTACCCCGATGTAGGCTTGCATGCTGAACGGAGTGCCGGTCAGCATCAACATGCCAACCACACCGATTGCGGCGAGCGGAATCGAGAAGATGATGATGAACGGGTCGCGGAGCGACTCGTATTGCGACGCCATCACGGTGTAGACGAGGATGATGGCGAGGATCAGCACCAGCCGCAGCTCGCGGAACGAGCGCGCCTGCTCCTCGACTTCGTTGCCGAAGCCGACGGCGAAATCGCGCGGCACCTGGATTTCAGTCAGTCGCGCCTGCACTGCCGCCAGCGCTTCGCTGAGTGTGGTTTCGGTTTCGGCGTTGACGCGCTGCACGCGCTCCTGGTTCTTGCGCTCGATCGACACCGGGCCGGTGCCGCGGTCGATCACCATGACGTTCTTGGCCGGCAGTACCTGACCGGTCGGCGTGCTCAGCAGCACGTCGCCGACCTCCGACACTTCCTCACGATCGGCCTCGCGCAGCCGGACCACGATGGGGTACTCATTGCCGGCATCGCGGAACATCGCGGCCTGCGTGCCGGCGACGTTGGTGCGAATGGTGTTGGCCACGCCGGTGACGGTGAGCCCGAGCAGCGCGGCCTTGTCGCGGTCGACGCGCACGGCCAGCTCCGGACGGCCTTCCTCCCGCTGCAGGCGGCTGTCGGCGATGCCCGGCGTCGAGTCGAGCATGGTCTTCAGGTCCTGCGCGATGGTCTTCGATGTTTCCAGGTCGTGGCCGAGGATCTCGATCGACAACCGGCTGTCGCCGCCGCCGCCGCCCATGCCGCGCATCATGTTGTTCTGCCCGCCCGAGGGGCGCGCGCGCACGATCACGCCGGGGATGCCGCTCAGCTCGCGGCGCAGCTGCATCGAGATCTCTTCGTTCGTCCTGATGCGTTCATCACGCGGCGTGAGCAGGATGTTGATGTTGCCGCGGTGCATCGAGCCGCCGCCGAAACCGCCGCCGCCACCACCGCCGCCGCCGGCCTGGGCGATGAAGCGGACGCCTTCGGGAACCAGCTGGCGAACGCGCTCCTCGACCCCGAGGATCACCGCTTCGGTGCGCTCGATGCGCGATCCCACCGCCAGCTCGACGTCGACCTGCACTTCGCCTTCATCGGTCTGCGGCTGGAACTCGAAGCCGATGCGGCCGAGCAGGACCACGGCGACGGCGAACAGCGCGAAGCCGGTGGCGAACACGGTGGGCCGGTGCACCAGCGCCTTGTGCAGCATGCGCGCGTAGAACTCGTCCATGCGGTCGAGGCCCCGGTCAACGGCGCGGCTCATCCGGTCGAAGCCGGTGGCTTTGCTGAGCGCGCCAAAGAACCCCTTCGCCTCCGTATGCGGCGGATCGAGGTAGCGCGAGCACAGCACCGGGACGATGGTCACCGCCACGAGCAGCGACATCGCCAGCGAGAACGACACCACCGCGGCGAGCTGGCCGAACATGATGCTCGACACGCCGGTGAGGAACAGCATCGGCACGAACACCGCGATATGCGTCAGCGTTGACGCGAGGATCGCCGACCACACTTCTTCCGAGCCGTCGATGGCCGCGGTCATGCGGTCCTTGCCCATCTCGAGGTGGCGATAGGTGTTCTCGAGCACCACGATCGCGGCGTCGACGATCATGCCGATGCCGAGCGCGAGGCCGCCGAAGGTCAAGGTGTTGAGCGTGTAGCCGCCGAAGTAGAGCAGCGCGAAGGTGCCAATCACCGAAACCGGGATCGACGTGCAGATGATCATCGTCGACTTGAAGTCGCGCAGGAACAGGTAAATGATCCCGATGACCAGCAGGCCGCCGATCATCGCGTGCTCCTGCACGTTGCCGATCGCGCGTTGGATGAACCGCGACTGGTCGTCGAGAATCTGCAACCGGATGCCGTCGACTTCGCCGCTGTTGATCCGCTCGACCTCGCGTTTGACGCCCTCGGCGATCTGAATCGTGTTGGTGCCCGACTGCTTGGTCACCTGCATGCGGATGCCGTTGACGCCGTTGATGCGCATGAACGAGCGGCGGTCCTCGGTGGTGTCGCGGACGTCGGCGATGTCGCGCATGTAGACGGGCACGCCGTTGCGCGCCATCACCACGATGTTCCGGATCTCGTCGATGTTGGTGAACTGGCCCGGGCTGCGCAGCAGCAGCGTGCGATCGGCGTCGTTCACTTCACCGAGCGGGATGTTCTGGTTCTCGGTGCGCAGGATCTGGATGACCCGCTCGGGCGACAGGTTCAGCGCGGTGATCTTCTCGCGCGACAAGTCGACGCGGATCTGGCGCCGCAGGCCGCCGTTGATGGTGACCGCGGCCACGCCGGCGACGCGCTCGAGACGGGGTGAGAGATCGTTCTGCGCGATCTCACGCAGCGTGACCGGATCGAAGTCGCCTTCGACGCCGATGCCCATGATCGGCATCGACGTGGAGTCGAACTTGAACACCGTCGGCGGATCGGCGTCCTCCGGCAACCGGCCGCGCACCCGATCGAGGCGAGTGCGGACTTCGTCGGCGGCCTCGCTGAGGTCGGTGCCCCAGGCGAAGTTGAGGCGCACGTTGGCGTTGCCCTCCGACGAGGTCGAGTCGACGCGCTCGAGCCCGGCCACGGCGCTCACCGCCTGCTCGATCGGACGCGTGACCAGCTCCTCCATCTCGAGCGGGCCGACCCCTGAATAGCTGACCCGCACCGTGATGGTCGGCATCTGCGTGTCCGGCATCAGGTCGACCGGCAGCCGGCTGAGCGAAATCGCGCCCAGCAGAATGATGACCATGCTGATCATGAACATGGTCACCGGACGTTCGATGGCTAAACGAGGAATCGACATGTTTACTGGTTTCCTTGTGGGCGCTTGCGTCCCGGCCCGCCCTGGCCCCCGCCGAATTTCTTGCCTTCACCGCCGAACTTGCGTCCACCCTCGCCGTCAGGCGCTTTGGGCGGCCCGCCGCCGCCGGCGATAATCAACTGATCGTTGTTGCGCACCGCCGCCGCGCCGGTGGTCACGAACTGATCGCCTTCCTTGAGACCCGACAGGATTTCGATGGTGTCGGTGCTCTCGATGCCGAGCTCCAAGGGAACGAATTTCGCGCGCGTCTCATCACTTGGCATCCACACGCCGCGTTTGTTCTCGAAGTCGATCACCGCGTTCTTCGGCGCCACCAGCACGTTCTTGCGCTCTTCAACCGTCAACGTGATGCGCGCATACATGCCGGGCTTGAGCCGATGGCCGGGATTCGGGATCTCGATCTCGATCGATGCGGTGCGCGTGGCGGGGTCGAGCACCGGCGCCACTCGCGCGATGCGGCCGTTGAACTTCTCACCGGGATAGGCGTCGACCTCGACCACGCCGACGTCGCCGGCCGTGACCATGCGGAGGTCTTTCTCCACGACGTTCACCACCAGCTTGAGGCGCGAGATGTCGACCACCGACACCACCGCGGTGTTGGTGCCGACCATCGCGCCCGGGTCGACGTTGCGGCGGCCGATGAAGCCGTCGACGGGTGAGCCGATGATGGTGTTCTGGAGGTTGAATTTCAGCTCTTGCAAGCGCGCGTCGTTCTGCGCCTGCTGCGCCTTGGCCAGGTCCACCTGCGCCACCGCGGCGAGATAGCGCGACTCGGCGTCGTCGAGGGCTTGCTTGGCGAGCAGCTGGCGCGCGTACAGATTCTTCGAGCGATCGAAGTTGAGCTCGGCGACCTTGAGGTCGGCTTCGCGCTGGCGAATCGTCGCTTTGGACACTTCCATCGAGGCTTCGGCCTGACGGACCTGCTCGGCAATTTCGCGATCCTCGACCTTGGCAATGGTCTGCCCACGCCGCACCGGATCGCCGAGCTCCACGGAAATGCTGATCAACCGGCCCTGCACGCGCGGCGCCACGTCCACGGTCTGGAGCCCGATGAGGTTGCCGACCACGGTCAGATAGGCGGCCAAGTCGCCGCGCTTGGTGGACCCCAGCTCCACGGTCATCGGCACGCGCGGGAATCCGCCGCCGCCGCCGGGACCACCCGGGAAGCCGCCGCCGCCAAACCCACCGCCGCCGCCCTGCGGCCGCTGCTGACCACCGCGAGCGCCGCCGGACCCCCCGGCAGCCTGTGGTCCCGCCGCCGCGGCGTCGCCACGCGTGAAGTAATACGCTGCAGCGCCGCCGACGACTGCCACCACGAGCGCGATCACTACCAATTTACGCATAGATGAAGTCACTAAATCACCAACTCACCAGAACCAAGATCACCCGATCACGCAATCACGAAGTCACAAGATTTATTGCTGCTGGTTCCCGCCGCCGCCGAAGTTGCCGCCACCACCGCCCGCCGGCGCCTGCTGCGCGCGTTCGTAGTTGACCAGCGACTTGCGATAGTCGGCCAGCGCTCGCAGTTCCGTATTCTGCGCGTCGCGCAGATCGCGCTGGGCCTGCACCACGAAGAAGTTGGTGGTCATGCCGACGTCGAATTTGCTTTGCTCCGCTTCGAGCCGCTTCTGCGCCAGCTCGCGCGCCGCGGTGGCCGCTTCCACGCGCTTCAGGTTGCTCTGCACGGTGAGCGCGGCGTTGGTGACTTCGGCGGCGATCTGGACTTCGAGCGCGCGCAGTCGCGTGAGCGACTGATTGCGCTGCAACCGCGCCCGCGCGAGCTGGGCGTCGGCCTGGCTGCCAAGCAGTGGATACGACAGCGTCAGCGAGAAATTCCAGTTCGGATAGTCACGCTGCCGCAGCACGCCGAGCGCGTCGAAGAATCCGCCCGGGATCGTGCCGATGACCTGGCTTTCAATGCCCGATCCGCTGCGGCGGAAGAACGTGCCGCCGATGCCCTGCGCGCCGTAGCTGGCGTTGAGGTCGAGATCCGGGAGCGACTGGTCCCTGAAGAAACGGATGTTGACGTCGCTGACGTCGAGGTTCTTGCGGGTGTTGAGCACGTCCGTGCGCTGGGCGAGGGCCGTCCGGATGGCGCCTTCGACATCGGCCGGCGGCGGCGACAACTGCGGCAGATCGACCGGGCGCAGCGTCTGGCGCCACATCGGATCGTCGGTGCCGCTGACGAGGAAACGCTTCAGCGCAATCTCCGCGGTCTGCGCAGCGGCCTCTGCAGCGGCGAGATTCTGACGTCGCGTGGCGGCTTCCGCCTGCGCCTGGACGATGTCGAGCGGTGCGAGCGTGCCGACTTCGACGCGTGCCTGGTTGTCTTCGACGAGCTTGTCGGCGAGGTCGGTGGCGCGTTGCGCGACGTCCACGGCGCTCTGCGCGAACACCAGATCCCAATACGCGTTGCGGACGTTGGCCACCGTCTGCGTGACCGTCGCGCGCGCGCTCTCCTCGGAGATCTCACGGTTCAGAAGATTGACCATGAGCTGTTGCCGGACGTTGTCGAGCTTGAAGCCGCGAATCAGCGGCTGCGTGTACGACGCCAGCAGGCCGGTGGTGAACAGCGGGTTGTAGTTGGCCAGCAGATCCGACGAGTTGACCTTGGTGTTGGTCCACGCCAGGCTGTAATTGCCGCCCCACTTCGGCACCGTCTGCGCAATCGAGGCGTTATAGGTCAGCGTGCCCTGGTTGACGCGCGTGCCGCCGGTCAACGTGCGTGTCGGCAACTGATAGTTTTCACGCTGGCCGACCGTGGAGCTGACGACGGGCAAGTAGGTGTTCTTGAAGCCGGCAACCAGAAAGTCGACCGACTGCGGCTCGAGCTTCGCGACCTGGATGTCGAGGTTCTTCTCCAGCGCGAGGGCAACGGCGTCTTCGAGCCGCAGCTCGCGCAGGTTCGCTCCCGAGCCGGGTTGCACCCGCAACTCGGTGGCTTCCTTTAGTTCGCTCAAGCCCTGCTGATACGAACGCATGGCCTGTTTGATCACCGCCTCCTGGCGCGCGGCTTCCGGGGCGGCGGGTGGTTGTGCGTCCGCCGCTGCGGCGAACGCGAGGAAAGCGATAGCTAGAGTGAAACGCTTCATCGGTTGAAAACTCGTGATTCTCGTGGACGGCTGTTCAGGACCTACCGGCTCTTTTTCCGCTCGCTCCGCTCACGCTCGCGGCGCTCGCGCTCCTTGCGATCGTGTTCGTGCATCGCATTCAACTTCAGGTGCTGCTCGTCGGTGAGCACGCGGCGGATCCGGAAGATCATCAAGGTTCGCGTTCGCCCCATTTCGTTTCGCGCGGCCTCGACGCGATCGGTGGCCTGCACGACCATCGCCTCATCCGACTTGGGATCGGCAAGCACCTTGGAGAGCTTCTCTTCGCGGCGATCGAAGGCCTCTTTCTGGGCGCGCAGCAGCGGCGTGGTGCTCTGGTAGACGCCTTCGATGCGAGTGATTTGTTCTTTCGTGAGGCCGAGCTCCTTCTGGAATCGTTCGGACTGCCACCATCGGCCTTGTGCCGAGGCGACCTCGGGCACGGCCATCACAATCGCAGACAAAACCAGACAAATGAACAACTTAAGGGTCTTCATGGCTCTGAATGCCTTACGACTCGCTTAACGGGGCTGTTTACGGGACGAACCGCTGGGATTATCCCCCCAACACGGTATCCCGTGCGCAAGATTTGGGCGTAAATCGGCGAACAATTCAGGCGATGGAGGAGGCTCGGACCTACTGCGGGTCTTCGTCGCCGAAGGTGAGCTCGGCGAGCACCCGCAGTTCGGAGGGGCTGCGCAGTTGAACGGCAAGGTCGATCTCGTTCAACAGGCTGTCGTCCACGCTCACCGAGGCAGGTAGGAAGTTCGACCGTGCCGGCGCGCTGGGGGCGCTCGATGTAGCCATGGGCGCCAGACGCCGTGTCTGCTGGGGCAGCAGGTGCACGAGCTGACCGCCAAGCAGGCCGATGAGCAATCCCGCGGCGGCGGCAACGCTGACCCAGCGCCGATTGATGCCGGTCGCCGGCAGATCCCCTGCCGGGGCATTCGGGAAACGAATCACTTTCGCCGGATGCCCGAGATGGGCGAGCCGGGCGAGGATCTTGTGGCGCTGCGCTTCGAGAGCGCGTTCGTCGAAATGGGCATCGGCCTCCGCGCAAGCGGCGGCCCGGTACGCCGCCAACACGGCGTCGTCGCTCTGACCGCTGGTCTCGCGTTGGCTCATGCCTGTCCCCCCAGCACTCCCCTCAACTTCCGCAACGCCCTGAACAGATGCACGCGAACGGTCGCCTGGCTCATGCCGGTGGCCGCGCTGATTTCGGCCGGCGTCTGCTCGTCGAGATGACAGAGCGTGAACACCAGCCGCTGTCGATCCGGAAGCGCCGCCACCGCTTTGGTGACCTGCTCCCAACGTTCCTTCGCCAGCAGTCGACGCTCGTGCGACGCCTCGCCGGCGGCAATCTGTTCCACCGGACGGCCGTTGTCTTCGTCAGTCGACTGGCTGATCCAACGCTGCTGGCGGCCGCGCGCCTTCAAACGATCGAGCGCGGCGTTCACCAGGATGCGCGTGAACCAGACCTCGAACGGCAAATCGCTGCGGTATTGCTCGATGTGCATGAACACCTTGACGAAGGCGTCTTGCACGGCCTCGTCGGCGTCGGCGGTGTCACGCAAATATTGAAACGCGATCCGCAACGCCCGGCGCTGGAGCAACGCCACCAGCGCGCCAAACCGCTCACGCGCCTCGTCGCGTTGTCCGGCCTCGACCAGCCCCTTGATCTCGGCGGCGAGCACGGAGGCCGCAGAGGGACGGGCGTCTGGTGAACGCGGTTGCTGTTGCGCGCCGAGGTCAGCGATTGGCTGTCCTGCCATGGTTACGGGAACGGCCCTGTTGGCGTTTACATGCTTAGTTTAGCAGGGGCAGGGGCAAAACCGGCTTGCGTTATTGACTTAGCGGCTTTGCCATCTGTACCATCGATAGTTTCAATGCGGCCGGCGCGTGCCGGGGCCAAGAGTCCACGGAGTCATATTTTTATGAGTACGACGCAGGTGGGGCAGGGTTTAGAGTCGCACGGCGTGCAGACGTCGAAGCCCGTCCATTTCAACCTGTCAGCGGCGGCACTGTACGAACATGCCCTTCGGCGCCAGGAAGGCATGCTCTCGAGCGAGGGTCCAATCGTTTGCCGTACCGGTGCGCACACCGGCCGATCGCCGAACGACAAGTTCGTGGTCAAGGAACCGTCGACCGAAGCGCAGGTGTGGTGGGGCAAGGTCAACCGTCCGATCGACGCCGCGCAATTCGACACTCTGCGGCGCGACATCATCACGCACCTGAAGGGCCAGGAGCTCTTCGTTCAGGATCTCTACGCGGGCGCCGATCCGGAATACCGTCTGCCGGTTCGCTTCATCCATGAACTGGCGTGGCAGAACCTGTTCGTGCGCAATCTCTTCATCGTGCCGCCGGCCGCGGACCTGCCCGGCTTCCAGCCGCAGTTCACGGTGATGACCGCGCCCACGTTCAAGGCGGACCCCGCTCGACACGGCACGCGCTCCGACGTTGGCATCGTCGTCAATCTCGCCTCGCGCGAAGTGCTGATTGGCGGCACGAGCTACGCCGGCGAAAACAAGAAGTCGATCTTCAGCGTGCTGAATTACCTGTTGCCGCTGCGCAATGTGCTGTCGATGCATTGCTCGGCCAACATCGGGCCGAAGGGAGACACGGCGCTGTTCTTCGGCCTGTCGGGCACCGGCAAGACGACGTTGTCGAGCGATCCCGAGCGGCAGCTGATTGGCGACGACGAACACGGCTGGAGCGATCGCGGCGTGTTCAATTTCGAGGGCGGCTGCTACGCGAAGACCATTCGCCTCTCGCAAGAGGCGGAGCCGCAGATTTACGCGACCACGAAGAGGTTTGGGACCGTGCTCGAGAACGTGGTGATCGATCCAGTCACCCGCACGCCGAATTTCGACGATGGGTCGCTGACCGAGAACGCGCGCGCCGCCTATCCGATCGAGTTCATCGACAACGCCGTGCCGTCGGGCCTGGGTGGACATCCGCAGAACATCGTCATGCTGACCGCGGACGCGTATGGGGTGCTGCCGCCGATTGCGCGACTGTCGCCCGAGGGCGCGATGTACCACTACTTGTCGGGCTACACCGCGAAGGTGGCCGGCACCGAGAAAGGCGTCACCGAGCCGAGCGCCACCTTCAGCACGTGTTTTGGCGCGCCGTTCCTGCCGCTGAATCCCAATGTCTACGCGAAACAGCTCGGCGAGCGCATCGCGAAGTACAACTCGCGGGTCTGGCTGGTGAACACCGGATGGACCGGCGGCGCGTACGGCGTCGGCAGCCGCATGAAGATCGCCTATACGCGGGCGATGATCAGCGACGCGTTGTCGGGCGCGCTCGATCAGGTGCCGTATCAGCGTCATCCGGTCTTTAACATCGACGTGCCGACGCTCTGCCCGGGCGTGCCGGAGTCGGTGCTCGATCCGCGCGGCACGTGGGCCGACAAGGCCGCCTACGATCAGCAGGCGGCGAAGCTCGCGCGCATGTTCGTGGAGAACTTCAAGACGAACTTCGCCGACGCTGATGCGAAGGTTGCCGCCGCGGGGCCCATGGTGTAGTGCCTGACACCTTTGAAGCGGTCATCGGGCTCGAGATTCACGCCCAGTTGCTGACGGCTACGAAGATCTTCTGCGGTTGTCCGACCGCGTTCGGCGCCGCGCCCAATGCTCACACGTGCCCGGTCTGCGTCGGATTGCCCGGCGCGCTGCCGGTACTCAATCGCCGCGCGGTTGATCTCGCGGTGACGGCGGCCGTCGCGCTTGGCTGCGACGTGCACGAGCGATCGGTCTTCGCGCGCAAGAACTACTTCTATCCCGATCTCCCGAAGGGTTACCAGATCTCGCAGTATGAGCAGCCGCTCGCGACCGGCGGCGGGCTGCAGCTGCCGGACAAGTTCGTGGCCTTGACTCGGATTCATATGGAAGAAGATGCGGGGAAGTCGCTGCACGAAGGCTTCGCCGACTCCGATCGCAAAACCTATCTCGATTACAACCGCAGCGGCGTGCCCCTCGTCGAGATCGTGACCGAGCCGGACATGCGATCGGCGGAAGAAGCGGCCCTGTTCTTCGAAACCCTGCGCCAGATCCTGGTGTGGTTGGGTGTCAACGACGGGAACATGGATGAGGGCAGCTTGCGCTGCGACGCCAACGTGTCGGTGCGCCCGAAGGGCGACACCAGGCTCGGCACCAAGACGGAAGTGAAGAACGTGAACTCGTTCCGCTATCTCGAGAAGGCGATTGCCTACGAGATTGGCCGTCACCTCGACGTCATCGAACACGGCGGCCGCGTCGTCCAGGAGACGCGGCTGTTCGACGCGGCGCAGGGCAAGACCTATTCGATGCGCAGCAAGGAAGAAGCGCACGACTATCGTTATTTCCCCGAGCCGGATCTGCCGCCGCTGATTGTGAGCGCGGCGCGGCGGCAGGCGATCGCGTCGGCGCTGCCCGAGCTGCCCGATCAGCGGCGCCGCCGCTTCATCGACCAGTACGCCTTGCCGGCGTACGACGCCGCGCTCCTGACGCAGACGCGCGGGGTCGCCGATTACTTCGAAGCGACCGCGAAGCACTCGGGCAACCCGAAGGCCGCCAGCAACTGGGTGATGGGAGAGGTGCTCCGCAACATGAAGGAACGCGGCATCGAGATCGACGCGATCCCGATCGCGCCGACAGCGTTGGCCGGACTCGTCGCCATCGTCGAGCAGGGCACGATCAGCTCGACCGTCGCGAAGGACGTGTTCGCGAAGATGTACGACAGCGGGCGCAGCGCGGCTGACATTGTCGCCGCCGACGGACTGGCGCAGATCTCGGACTCGTCGAGCCTGCAACCGATCGTCCGCAAGGTCGTCGACGCGCACGCCGACATCGTGGCCGAGATCCGCGCCGGCAAGGACCGCAAGTTCCAGTTCCTGGTCGGCCAGGTGATGAAGGAAACGAAAGGGAAGGGCGATCCGAAGATCGTGACCGACCTGATGAAGGCCGCCATCAACTCGTAACGCCCAACTCACGAGTGCGCGGGCGATGAATTTCAAGGCGGCGGCTGTTTATCTGATCGCCGCGGTGACACTGACGTGGCCGCTGGCGGCAAATCTCACCACGCGGCTCGGCGCGGTTGAAGGCGCCGGCGACCCGTATCTCAACCTGTGGATCCTCGGCTGGGGCATGCAGTCATGGCTCGCCGACCCCGGCGGGGTGTTGACCGGTCGAGTGTTCGACGCCAACATCTTCCATCCGTCCACCGGGACGCTCACCTACTCGGATCACCTGTTGTTGCAATCGCTGGTGTTGTCGCCGCTGTACGCCGTCAGCGGCAGCGTGACGCTTTGCTACAACGTGCTGCTCATCGGATCGATCGCGCTCAGCGGATTGGCGATGCACGTGCTGGCCAGCGGCGTGACAGGTTCGAATCGTGCTGCCTATATCGCGGGGCTGGCGTGGGCGTGCTGGCCTTACCGGACCGCTCATCTGGCGCACCTTCAACTGCAGTCCCTTTACTTTCTCCCGCTCGCGCTGCTCGCGCTGCACCGCGTCGCGGCAGCGCGGCGCTGGCGCGATGCGGTCGCGCTCGGCGGATTGACGGCACTGCAAGCAATCTCGTCCGTCTACTACGGAGTGATGTCGGCGATCGCGATCGCGGTCGGCGCCATCGCGCTCGGCCTGACGACGGGGCAATGGCGCGGACAGCGATATTGGACGAGGCTGATGGCTGCAGCCGCGCTTGGCGGGCTGCTGATCGCGCCGGTGGTGTGGCCGTACTGGACCTCGCAGCAGCGCGAGGGGTTCGGCCGAAACGCATTCGAGGCGGCACGGAATTCGGCCTCGTTGCAGAGCTATACACAAGTACCGCACCAGAACCTGCTGTACGGAGCGAGTGGGGTGATGCTGCCGCGAGCGCCGGAACCGAATGAGCGCGATCGGCGCAGCCACGAGCATCAGATGTTCCCAGGTCTGGTGCTGCTCGGCCTGGCGATCTTCGGCGGCGTCAAAGCCTGGCGAACGGACGCCAAAGCGGCGGCGATCACCGCGATGGCTATCGCGGCGGTGGGCCTCCTGCTGTCGTTCGGCCCAGAGGGTTCGGCGCTCTATGAACGGGCCGCGGACATGGTGTTCGGTTTCCACGCTATTCGGGCGCCGGCGCGGTTTGCCGTGGTCGCGATGCTCGGTCTGGCGTTACTTGCGGCGATCGGACTGGCCAGGGTCAACGCCGGTCCGCGGCTGATCGTGGTGCTCGCCTCCGCCATGATGATCGAGTACGTCAACGTCCCGCTCGAGATCGTTGCCGCGCCTGCCGCGACGACGAGGGTCGGTCAGTGGCTGCGCGACCGGCAGGAACCCGGTGCCGTGTTGTACCTGCCGGTCACACTCGACAAAGAGAATTCCACCTTCATGGTGCAGTCGCTCGAGCATCGCCGGCCGATCGTCAACGGCTACTCCGGCCAGCGGCCGGCTTCTTTCACGGCGATCGCCGATGCGTTTACGGATCCGTCCTCCGCTGATGCGCGCGCGATGCTGAACGAGCTCGACGTGCGTTTCGTGGTGTCGCCGGAGCCGCTGGCCTCGGCCGATCAGCCGGAGTCGCCCTATGTCGAGCGCGAGACGTTCGGTGACCAGACCGTGTATGAAGTGGTGTGGACGGAGACCAGCGAGGCCGCGCTCAGCGCCGTCGAGGCGGCGCCGCCACCGACTCCTGGGCCGGCGGTGTTCAGGGTCGGCGAGACGGCGGCCTACAGCGTGCAATGGCTGAGCGGTCCGCTCGATCTTCCCGCGGGCACCATCATTCTGAAAGTCGTGGCGCCCGAGGCGGACGACAGCGGCATCGACGGCGCGAAGCCAGCGTGGGTGTTCGAGGCGACCGCGGAAACCGCGCCGTGGGTGTCGCGCTTCTTCCAGGCGCGCGACCGCTTCCGCACGTCGGCGGCCGCTGATTTTCTGCCGCTGCTGCACCAGCGTTTCCTGCGCGAGGGCCGGCGGGTCGTGGATCGCGCCTTCGCCTACGATCACGAGTCGCGCAACGTGCGATCGGCCGACAGCGCGGCGGCGGCGCGCGACACCATGGCCCTGACGCTGCCGCTGACCGCCTTCGCGCGCGACTCGCTGACGGCATTGTGGTACCTCCGGACCCTCGCCCTCGCGCCGGACATGGCGTTCGAGATGCCGATCAACGAAGCCGGCCGCAATCAGCTGGCAGCCATCACCGTCGGGCCGCCGGAAACGGTTGAGGTTCTCGGGGCGACCCAATCGGCCCTTCGTGTGCGACCGGTGCTGACTGAGCGCCTGCGCCGGCGTCAAAGCATCGACGCCACGATCTGGATCAGCGCCGATGAGCGGCGCCTGCCGCTGGTGGCTGACGTCTCGGCCGGATTCGGCCGCGTGCTGCTGAAACTTGTAGACTATCGTCCGTGATCGAAACCGTAAACGTCACGAAGGAGTACGGTCGCGACGAATATGGCGTTCGCGAGCTCTCCATGAAGGTGGACAAGGGCGAGTTCGCGTTCCTCACCGGGCCGAGCGGCGCCGGCAAGAGCACGCTGCTGCGATTGCTGTTGCTGCAGGAGAAGCCCACCTCGGGCCATGTGATCATCAACGACCGCGACTTGTCGACCTTCACGCCGGCCGAAGTCCAGGCGTACCGTCGCACCGTGGGGTTCGTGTTCCAGGATTTCAAGCTGATTGCCTCGAAGACCATCTTCGAGAACGTCGCGTTCGTCTTGCGGGTGCTTGGCCAGCCGATCGAGCAACAGCGCCGCCGCACCTACCAGGTGCTCAAGTGGGTAGGCCTCCAGCACCGCCACAACGCGTATCCGCTGGAGCTGTCTGGCGGTGAACAACAGCGCGTGGCCATTGCGCGCGCGCTCGTCAACGAGCCGCACATCATGCTCGCCGACGAGCCAACCGGTAACCTCGATCCGGATCTTTCGCTCGAGGTCATGAACTTGTTCCGCGATATCAACGCCAGCGGCACCACGGTGCTGGTGGCGACGCACGATCGCGAGCTGATCAAGTGGGTGGGACGCCGCGTGATTCAGCTCGATCACGGTCAGCTCGCCGGCAGTCACCCCGCGGCGCCAAGTCCGCATCGTGAGGCCCCCGGCACCGCAGGACCGGCGACATGACGGTCATTGGCTATTCCTTCGAAGAGGCGTGGGCGAGCCTCCGGCGATCCGGCCGGATGGCGCTTGTCTCGATCGGCACCATTGCGATCGCCTTCGTCACCCTGGGCGGGTTCCTGCTGCTTTCGGTGAACGTCCAGGATGTTCTGGACCGATGGCTGGAAGCGGCGGAAATCTCGGTCTACCTCAACGAATCTGCTTCGGATGCCGATCGGGTGGCCGTCGAGCGTTTCTTGCGCGAGCGTCAGGATGTGGCAGCGGTGGAGTACGTCTCGAAGGAGCGCGCGTTGGAGCGATTTCGCGCGGACTTTCCCGAGCTTGCGGACGTCACTGGTTCGCTGACGCAGAATCCGTTCCCCTCGGCCATCGAAGTCCGGCTCAGCCCGGGGGAAGGCGCTGCTACGACCGCTGAGCGATTGGCGCGCGATGTCGCGTCGAAAAAGGGTGTCGCCGACGTTCAGTTCGATCGCACCTGGTTGTCGCGATTGATAGGCATCGTCGCCAGTGCGCGCGTGGCCGCGGCGGTGGTAGCGGGCATTCTGATGCTTGGGGCGGCGTTCACGGTCGGCGCGGTGGTCCGGCTCTCCCTTTACGCGCGGCGTGACGAGCTCGAGATCATGGCATTGGTCGGGGCACCATTTTCGTACATTCGCGGTCCCTTCGTCGTCGAAGGTCTGCTGTTAGGAGGGGTTGGGGCCGCGGTCGCGCTGGTTGGGGTCCGCGTAATGTATTCCTTCGCCGGCCAGTGGCTCGGATCCGACATTGGCGGGCTCGCCGGGGAGGGCCAGTTGCGCTTTCTCGGTGTTGGCGAAATTGCACTCATGCTGCTGGCCGGCGTGCTCGTCGGGGCAGCGGCGGGCACGTTCGCGTCACGGGCGGCGCACCGTTGACAGGTCGCAACGTACCCTTTTACACTTGGTGATAATCCGTCTATGCCGAAGGCAAGATCCCGTACTCCGGGCTTCCTGTTGGATCGTGCGGCGCCGCCAAACGTCTCCGCCCTTACCGAGTTTTATCGCGAAGAGTTCATCAAACATCACCGCTGCCTACAGGCGCAGCGCGAGTACTACAGCGAACAGGCCATTCAGAGCGTCGAGACCGCCCTTCTCAAGATCATCGCCGACCTCGACCACATCTCTTCAGACGCCAACGCCGAACAGAAAGTCGCAAGGCTACTCCGCGAGTTCGACGTGGTGACCGGCCTCTCCGGCTGGTCCGACAGCCACAAAGTCCACTGACCGTTCCGCTCGAGAAACTCAAGACCGATCTCCAGCACATTGTCCGCGCCGCCGTGGACGCCGTCAGCGCTCGCCGCGTCGTCGATCGGGCGATGCAATTGCCAATCAGCGAAGCGTTTACCGGACGGCCCATCCACGTCGTGGCGGTGGGCAAGGCGGGGGCGGCGATGGCGGCCGCATTCCTGAAGGTGCCGGGCCTCGCGGTTCGCTCTGCGCTCGCGATCGGCACACATGTTCACGCTGACCTGCCCGCCTCGGTCGAGTGGATCGAATCCAGCCATCCCTTCCCGGACGCGCGGAGCGAGCGCGCGGCAGATCGCGCGACGGCGATCGCTCAACGCGCCCATTCGGGCGATGCGCTGGTGATCCTGCTGTCGGGCGGCGCGTCGGCCTTGATGGCCGCGCCCATCGACGGGCTCACGCTGGCAGACAAGATCGCCACCACGCGGCTGATGATGGAATCAGGCGCCGACATCCACGCGCTCAACACGGTGCGCAGGCATTTGTCGAATGTGAAGGGTGGCCGTCTTGCCGCCGCTTGCGTCGGCACCACCGTCACGCTTGCGATCTCCGACGTCGTTGGTGACGACCTCAACGCCATCGGATCGGGCCCCGGCGTGCCGGATGCCACCACCTGGGCCGACGCCGCAGCGGCGCTCGAACGATTTGGCGGCGATGTGCACCTGCCCGAGGTGAGACATATCGTGGCGCGCGGCGTTGCGGGTCAAATCCCGGACACGCCGAAGGCTGGAAGCGGCGCCTTGAAGCGTGCGCAGGCGGCGGTGATCGGCAGCCGCAGCGATGCCATGGACGGCGCCAGGCAGGCGGCGCTCGAACGCGGCTACCACACGGTGCTGATAGCGAACCCGGTGGTTGGCGAAGCGCGGGAAGTCGCGCCGCGGTGGCTCACCCGCGCCAGGGAATTGGTCCGCGACGCTCGGCGGCCTGTCTGTGTCATCTCGAGTGGGGAGACCACCGTGCGTGTGACCGGCAAGGGCAAAGGCGGGCGCAACCTCGAGTTTGCGCTTGCCGTCGCCGACGCGATGGCGTCGCCAACACCGGCCGCTCTGGCCAGTGTCGGCACCGACGGCATCGACGGCTCGTCTGGAGTTGCCGGCGCGATCGTCGACTCCTCCACGATGGTTCGCGCCTCGGCGTTAAGCCTCGATCGTCCGGGCAGCTATCTTGCCGCGAACGATTCGCTGGCGTTTTTTGCCGCGCTGGACGACACGGTCCGGCTCGGACGCACCGACACGAATGTCGGAGATTTACAGGTTCTACTGATTGACTAAGGAAGATTTACTGAAACGCATGCGCGAGCGTGTGCCGCACCCGGCTACTCCGCGCGAATTGTTGCGCGTGTTGCGCATTCCGCGCGACGAGCGCGTCACCTTCAAACGAAACTTGCGCACCCTCGTCAACGACGGGGCGCTCATTCAGATCAAGGGCAACCGATATGGATTGCCCGATCGCATGGATCTGGTGGTCGGGAGAGTCGAAGGTCACCAATCGGGCATTGGTTTCGTCGTGCCCGAACGGCCCATCGAAGGTTTGAAGCGCGACATTTTTGTCGCCGCGCACCACCTCAAGGAGGCGTTGCATGGCGATCGGGTCGTGGTGCGCATCGAGCGCTACCGCGAAGACGGTCGAGCGGAGGGGCGCATCGTTCAGGTGCTCGACCGGGCGGCGACCACAGTGGTGGGGCAATACGACGTCGACCAATCCGGTCTCGGGTTCGTCACCCCGTTCGACAAACGGATTACGGCCGACATTGTCGTTCCCCGCAACGAGAGCCGCGAGGCGCAACCAGGCGAGATGGTCACGGTGGAAATCACGCGGTGGCCGACGCCCGCGCGTGGTCCCGCCGGCCGCATCGTGGAAGTGCTCGGCGGCATCAACGATCCCGGCGTCGACACCGAAATCATCCTTCGCAAGTACGACATTCGCGACGCGCATTCGCCGGAGGCTGTCGACGAGGCGAAGCGGCTCGGGACCGAGGTGAAGGAAAAAGACATGACCGGGCGGACCGATTTCCGCGACCGGCAAGTGGTGACCATCGACGGCGAACACGCCCGCGACTTCGACGATGCGATCTCGATCTCGCGACTGAAGAATGGCCACTATTGGCTCGGCGTGCACATTGCCGATGTCGCGCACTACGTGCCGGACGGCGGTGCCCTCGACGGCGAGGCGTACGATCGCGGCACGTCGGTCTACTTTCCGGAGCGCGCAGTGCATATGTTTCCGGAAGCGTTGGCCACCGGATTGTGCAGCCTGCGGCCGCACGTGGATCGGCTCGTGCAATCGTGCCTGATGGAGGTGAATGCGCGCGGTGACGTCGTGCGTTACGAGCTGCACGACGGCATCATTCGCAGCGACGCGCGCATGACTTATACCGAGGTCAACGCGATCCTGACCACGCGCGCCGAGGCCACCAGAGCGAAGTACCAGGAGCTGGTACCGTTGTTCGAGCTGATGGAGGAACTGTTCGGCATCCTTAATGCGCGCCGCACGCGTCGCGGCTCTGTCGACTTCGACCTGCCGGAGGCGGAAGTGGTGCTCAATGAGCAGGGCTTTATCGAAGACATCGTCGCGTCGGAGCGGAACGTCGCCCATCGCCTGATCGAAGAGTTCATGTTGCTGACAAACGAGACGGTGGCCGGTCACCTCGAGAAGCACGCCATGCCGGCGCTGTATCGCATTCACGAACCGCCGGATCCCGTGAAGGTGATGCAGTTCGAGGAGTTCATCAGCGCTTTCGGCTACTCGCTGGGCGCCGGTGAGAACAGCGTCAGGCCGGCGCATTTCCAGAAACTGGTCACGAAGATCCGCGGCAAGCCGGAAGAGCGGCCGATCGCGTTTCTGATGTTGCGGACGATGCAGAAGGCGCGCTACGACTCGATGAACGTGGGGCACTTTGGCCTCGCGGCGGGGACCTACGCCCATTTCACGTCGCCGATCCGGCGTTATCCCGATTTGGTGGTGCACCGCCTGTTGCGTGAGCAACGGCTGACTCGCGTCGCTGATGAGCGCAGAGTCGAGCTCGAAGAGGATCTGCCGGAAGTAGGGCGGCATACCTCCGAGATGGAGCGCCGCGCCGCCGACGCCGAGCGCGAGATCCTGCAGTGGAAGAAGGTCCGCTTCATGGCCGACAAGGTCGGCGACGTGTTCCAGGGCTACATCACCGGCGTGGCGCCGTTCGGGCTCTTCGTCGAGCTCACCGAGCACTACGTCGAAGGCCTCGTGCACGTCAGCACCATGGCCGATGATTACTACCGCTTCCGGGAGCAGCAGCACGCGCTGTTTGGCGAGAGCACCAGGAAGACGTATCGCCTTGGCGATCCGGTCACCGTTCAGATCGTGCGTGTCGACATGGAGCGGCGCCAGATCGAATTGGCGCTAGAGGACGTGCTCGCCAAGGTGAGACGCGACGAGCGCTCACGAGGGGCCTCGCGCAGTTCCGCACGCCCCAAGAAGGAGTCCGCCTTCGCCAAGGCTCCGGCGAGACAGGCAGGCAAAGTCCGGAAGCGCACGCGCCATCAGCGCCCCGGCAAGCGCGAACGAAACGCGCGTCGAAGATAAATGCACAATCTTGTGGTCGGAACCGCGGGTCACATCGATCACGGCAAGAGCTCCCTGGTTCTTGCGCTGACCGGTACCGATCCCGATCGTCTCAAGGAAGAAAAGGCCCGCGGCATCACCATCGAGCTGGGATTCGCCCACACCACGATCGGCGACACGCGCATCGCGTTCGTCGACGTGCCGGGCCACGAGCGCTTCGTGCGCACCATGCTGGCCGGCGTGGGCGGCATCGACTGCGTGCTGTTGATCGTGGCCGCGGATGAGTCGGTGATGCCGCAGACCCGCGAGCATTTCGACATCTGCCGGCTGTTGCGCATTCCGCGGGGTCTCGTGGTGATGACGAAGAGCGACACTGCCGACCCTGAGACGCGCGCGCTGGTGTGTGACGAGATTGGCGAGCTCGTCAAGGGTTCGTTTCTCGAAGCCGCGCCGGTTGTTGAAGTATCGTCGAGGACTGGAGAGGGTCTCGACTCGCTGCGCGACGCGCTGGTCGCTGTGGCGGCGCAAACCGGCTCCAGGTCCACCGCCGGCGCCACCAGGCTTCCCATCGATCGCGCCTTCTCGATGAAAGGGTTCGGTACCGTGGTCACGGGCACCCTTGTGGCCGGCCGCATCGCGGCGGACGAGGAGCTCGTCTCGTTACCGCGCCAGCGCAAGGTGAAAGTGCGTGGCATTCAAGTGCACGGCCGGCAAGCAGGTGAAGCCGTCGCGGGGCAGCGCACGGCCGTCAACCTCGGCGGTGTCGACGTCAGCGAGGTGTCGCGCGGCGAAACGCTGGCGGCGCCAGGCACGCTCAGCGTGACGCGGCGTCTCGATGCCGAAATCGACCTGCTGCCGTCGGCCAGGCCGCTCAAACACGGCGCGCGCGTGCGCCTGCATAACGGCACTGCCGAAGTGCTCGGTCGAGTTTCAATCGCCGGAGCCGCCGGCGATCTCAAGCCGGGCGCCAGCGCGGTGGTTCGCGTGAGGCTCGAAGATTACGCGGTGCTCACGCGGCACGATCGATTCATCATCCGCGCCTACTCGCCGCCGGTGACGATCGGCGGCGGCATCGTCCTGGATCCCGCGCCCACCCGGCCGGGCATTCGCTCGCCGGACGGCCGCGCGAGCCTCGAGCGCCTTCGCGTCACCACTGACGAGTCCGATGCCATGTTCGCGATGGTCGACGCCGCCGGCCTCGCCGGCATGGACAAGCGCGCGTTGGTGTCTCGCGGCGGCATTGCGCCGTCGCAGACCACGGCCGTGATCAAGAAGCTATCGGATCGCGGCGTGCTGCTGGCCAACGAGCGACTGATCGTCAAGACCCACCTCGCGCGGGCGGCTGACGCGGTCGTCGCTCACGTCGGCGCGTTCCACAAGGCGCAGCCGGCCAGCGAGGGGTTGCCGAGAGAAGAGGCGCGCGAGAAGAACTTCCGGCGGGTCGATCCGGCCGTCTTCAATCGCGTGCTGGAGGATCTGAAGGTACGCAAAGCCATCGTCGGCAGCGACCGCCTGGCGCTGCCGACGCATCGCGTGACCGTGGCCGGCGCCGACGATCGAGTGCGACAGGCCGTCATCGATGCTTACCGCGCCGGAGGGTTGACGCCGCCCGACGCGGCCGCGGTCGAAACGTCGGCAGGCGCCCCGAAGAGCGTGATCGACAAGATGACGATGGTGCTATTGCGCGAGAAGGTCCTGGTGAAGCTCGACACGCTGGTGTTCCATGCCGACGCGCTGCAGCAATTGAAAGCGGATGTGGTGGGCCTGAAGGCTGCGGCGCCGGGCGGACGGGCCACGGTAGACGTGGCCGCGTTCAAGGACCGATATGGAGTGACCAGGAAATTTGCGATCCCGCTGCTGGAATACCTCGATCGGGAGCGCGTGACGAGGCGAACGGGCGACGTCCGCCAGGTCCTCTAGTTCTTCATGCCGTCTTTGAAATTCTTGATGCCGGCGCCAATGCCCTTGCCGAGCTCGGGCAGACGATTTGCCCCAAAAATCAGGATGATGATCGCTAGAATGATCAGCAGTTCCGGGATGCCAATGGGCCCAAACAGGGCGACCACTTCCATAACAACTCCTTAAAGACGGCCGGGTTACGCGGCCACGGCCATTGTAACACCGGGAGCCAACCGTCCCCTCGGGGCGTCAAATGGGTATGGCGCTGGCTTTGCACTTGTCAGGCCAGAACCCGTCAGTCACAATTGATTTTGGGGCGGACTCTCAATCGGAATGGCCAAGTTCACCGGTAAGAAATCGTCCGGCTATACGAGTGGGTCGCAGCTGCGGCTCGATGATCGTCCCGAGGTCTACAGCTTCGGCTTCGAGGCACAGCAGTCCAAAGTTGGCGCCGGCGTATCCACAGCCGCGCATCTGGCACTGGTGGCCGTTATCGTGCTGCTCGTGCGTCTCGCGCCTCAGGTCCTGCCCCCCGAAATCATGGATCCGCTCAACCTCGAGTTCGTGTTCCTGCCAATTCCCGGTCCGGGCGGCGGCGGTGGCGGCGGTGACAAGACGCCTGAACCGCCACGTAAGGTTGAAGTCGCGGCGCCGAAGAAAGCTCCGGTTTCAGTGCCAACGCAGCCCGAGCCAACGCCGCAGCTCAAGGAACTGCCTCCAGACACGCCGATGAACTTGCCATTCCAGCAGATGTCGGCAGCTGAGATGACGCTGCCCGGCGCGCTGAATGCGTCGAACACCCAGTCGCGAGGCAGCGGCACTGGCAGCGGCGCCGGGCCGGGAACGGGGTCGGGCATCGGGCCCGGTTACGGCGGCGGCTTTGGCGGCGGCGCGTTTCGGCCGGGTTCCGGCATCACGTTGCCGAGCGTCCTGCGTGAAGTGAAGCCGGCCTACACGGCCGACGCGATGCGGGCCAAGGTGCAGGGATCCGTCTGGCTCGAATGCATCGTGATGCCCGACGGCAGCGTTGGCGACGTCAAGGTCACGCGATCGCTGGATCCGATTTTCGGGCTCGACCAGGAAGCCATCAAGGCCGCCAAGCAATGGCGTTTCCGTCCGGGGATGCGCCAGGGTGAGCCGGTTCCGGTGATCATCACGATCGAGCTCACGTTCACCCTCAGGTAATACAATGCGCGCTATGACGCGCGTGATCCTCTGCCTCCTGTTGGCGGCGCTCGTATCGACGAGCGCCTTCGCCCAGCCCGCTCCTTATCCCACGCCCGTTGACGGTGATTTCGTCGCGCGTGATTTTGCGTTCGCGAGCGGCGAGCGGTTACCGGAGGTCAAGATCCATTACCGGACGATCGGCACGCCGCGCAAGGACGCGGATGGCGTGGTGCGCAACGGCGTGTTGATTCTGCATGGCACCGGCGGCAGCGGCGGCGGGTTTCTCAATCAGAATTACGCCGGCCGCCTGTTCGGCAAGGGCCAGCCGCTCGATGCGGAGAAGCACTTCATCATCCTCCCCGACAACGTCGGCCACGGCCAATCGAGCAAGCCGAGCGACGGCCTGCGGATGAAGTTTCCCAAGTATCGCTACACCGACATGGTGCGTCTGCAGCATGCGCTCGTCACCACGGGCCTCGGTCTCACCAATCTGAAGCTGGTCATGGGCACGTCGATGGGTGCGATGCACGCATGGAACTGGGGCTACATGTACCCGGGCTTTGCCGCGGGCCTGGTCCCGCTCGCGAGCAATCCGGTGGAGATCGGCGGGCGCAATCGCGTGTGGCGCAAGTTCCTGATCGACGCGATCGAACAGGATCCGACGTGGCAGAACGGCAACTACACGGAGCAACCCCGCGGCCTGGCGAGCGCGATCGGGTTTCTGCTGATGGCGACGAGCGTGCCGCTGCAGTGGCAGAAGCAGTTCCCGACCATGGCCGAGACCGACAAGTGGGTCGCCGATCAGGTGGCGTCGCGGACCAAGAATAGCGACGCCAACGACATGCTGTATCACTTCCACGCCATCGAGGACTACAACCCGGCGCCGCATGTGTCGAAGATCACCGCGCCGCTGCTCGCGATCAACTCGGCGGACGACTTCGTGAATCCGCCCGAGCTGCCGATGATGGAAACGCTCATCAAGCAAGTCAGGAAGGGGAGATTCATCCTGTTGCCGATCACCGATCAGACGCGCGGCCATGGGACGCACTCGCAGCCTGCGATCTGGGGAGCCGAACTGGTAAAATTCATGTCGGAGCTCAAGTAGATCTCATTGCTGATTTCAGATTGCTGATTTGACCGAAGCCGTCACCACCAACCCGGCGCTCAAGGCCGAAGTCGAGCGCCGGCGCACGTTCGCCATCATTTCCCACCCGGACGCCGGCAAGACCACCCTGACCGAGAAACTGCTGCTGTACGCCGGCGCCATCGAGCTGGCCGGCGCGGTGCGCGGCCGCAAGACCGATCGTCACGTGGTCTCGGATTGGATGGACATCGAGCGCGAGCGCGGCATCTCGGTCACCTCCGCCGCAGTGGAGTTCGATCTCGGGCGTCATCACCTGACGCTGCTCGACACGCCCGGCCACAAGGACTTCAGCGAAGACACGTATCGCACGCTGTTCGCCGTCGACGGCGTGGTCATGGTGATCGACGCCGCGAAGGGCATCGAGTCGCAGACCCGCAAGCTGTTCGAGGTCTGCAAGCTGCGGCGGCTGCCGGTGCTGACCTTCATCAACAAGCTCGATCTGCCGAGCCGCGATCCCTTCGACCTGCTCGACGAGATCGAGCGCGTGCTCGGCATTCACGCGGTGCCGATGAACTGGCCGATTGGCAGCGGCGACCGCTTCCGCGGTGTCTACGATCTGCAGCAGGGCCTGGTCCATCTGTACGATCGCCGCGAACGCACGCATCCGGCGCCGGTGAATGTCGGCACGGTCAACGATCGCAAGTTGAAGGAGCTGATCGGCGAGGGGGCCTGGCAGCACCTCGTCGATGAGACCGCGCTGGTCGTCGGCGCGGGCACGGCGTTCGATCACCAGGCATACCTCGATTTCCGCCACACGCCGGTGTTCTTCGGCAGCGCGTTGTCGAACTTCGGCCTCGAGCCGTTTCTCTACGCGCTCACCGAACTGGCCCCGTCGCCTCGCGGCCGCGTGAGCGACCAGGGCGTGGTGCCGCCGACGGCGCCGAACTTCAGCGCGTTCGTGTTCAAGATTCAGGCGAACATGAACAAGCGCCACCGCGATCGCGTGGCGTTCCTGCGCGTCTGTTCCGGCCTGTTCGAGAAGGACATGGTGATCACCAACGCGCGCGAGGGTCAGGAGATTCGCGCTTCGCGCCCGTATCGATTCTTCGGCGGCAAACGTGAGACGATCGAGAAGGCCTTTGCCGGCGATGTGGTCGGGCTGGTGAATCCCGGCCAGTTCGGCATCGGCGACACGCTCTATGCCGGCGTGGCGTTGAAGTATCCGGCCATCCCGCGCTTCCCAGCGGAGCATTTCGGCGTCGCGCGGCTGCGCGATGTTCGCTTCAAGCAATTCGACGAGGCGATTCGCCAGCTCGAGGAAGAAGGCCTGATGCAGGTGCTCTTTCCGATGGCCGGCAGGCGAGAGCCCATCCTCGGCACGATCGGCCCGCTGCAGCTGGAAGTGCTCGCCGTGCGGCTCAAGGATGAGTACAACGTCGAGGCCGACGTCGAGAACCTGCCCTACAAAGCGGCGCGATGGGTGATCGGGCCGCCGGAGAAAGTCGCGGCGATTTCCGCCTCGACGTCCGGGACGCGCAGCGTTACTGATCGGCAGGGCCGACCAGTGATGCTGTTCGAATCGGAATGGGCGCTCGACTACTGCGTCCGCACCTACCCCGACGTGAGCTTCGTCGCGGTGATGCCGTAGACGCTAGCCGGTGATGATCTCGACCTTGTAGAAATAGCAGCCGGCGTTGCGCTCAGCGGAGAACTTGCTGACGTGCAGCACCAGCGTTCCCGAAAATGTGGTTGTGAAATTCAACAGCGGCTCGAGATTGCCGCCGGTGTCGTCGTCGGCCCAGTACGACGCGCGCGCGACGCGATCAGGGGCTTCGTTCCCCATCTGCGTGTTCGTGACGGCGGCCACCGGATCAAAGTCGGATGAGAACGTGATCTGAACGCGGCTGTTCGACGGCACCCAGCCGATCGAGTGCACGTTGGCGCCCGAGGGGCCGATGCAATTGCGGCCGCTCGACGCGAGACCCGAGATCGCCTGCGGCTGCGACGTCGAAGCGTCTGGCGCTGCCTGCTTCGGGCCTTTGCTGGCTCTCGGCGCCTGCGCCATCGCCATCACCGGCATCACGGCCAGGCACGCCGCGAGAACGAAACGGATCTTCATAACTGCCTCCTGGGAGTAAGGGCCACCATGGTATCGCGAATGTCGCTGCGGCTTAATCACCCAAACGGGGACAGTTGCGCGGCGCTGCGCAGCGGTGCGTCGTAAAAACACAAGGCCCGGCAGGTTTTCCCGCCGGGCCATGAAGGTGCCTCGTGCCTCGTGCCGGTGCCTCGTGCCGTTACCTCCGTGTTTCGCACGAGGCACCAGGCACGAGGCACGAGGCACGACAAGGATCAGTACATTCCACCCATGCCGCCGCCGCCCGGCATCGCCGGCGCTTCCTTCTTCTCTTCAGGAATCTCCGACACCAGCGCCTCGGTGGTGAGCAGCAGTGAAGCAATCGACGATGCGTTCTGGAGGGCGTTGCGAACGACCTTGGCCGGGTCGATGACGCCCGACTTCACCAGGTCCTCATAGGTGTCGGTCGCGGCGTTGAAGCCCTCGTCGCCCTTGCCGTCTTTGAGCTTCGCGACCACGATCGACCCTTCGTGGCCGGCGTTCTGCGCGATCCAGCGCGCCGGTTCCTCGATGGCGCGCTTGATGATCTGCAGCCCCACTGCCTGATCGCCTTCGAGCTTCAGTCCTTCGAGCGCCTTGCTGGCGCGGATCAGCGCCACGCCGCCGCCCGCGACGATGCCCTCTTCGACTGCGGCCTTGGTGGCATGCATCGCGTCTTCGACGCGTGCCTTCTTCTCCTTCATTTCCGTCTCGGTGGCCGCGCCGACCTTGATCACCGCGACGCCGCCGACGAGCTTCGCCAGCCGCTCCTGCAGCTTCTCGCGGTCGTAATCCGACGTGGTCTCGTCGATCTGGACGCGGATCTGCTTGACGCGGCCTTCGATGCCGCGCTGGTCGCCGGCGCCTTCCACGATCGTGGTGTTGTCCTTGTCGATCGTGATCTTCTTCGCCTTGCCGAGATCGTCGAGCTTGAGGTTCTCCAGCTTGACGCCGAGGTCCTCGGTGATCGCCTTGCCGCCGGTCAGGGTGGCAATGTCCTCGAGCATCGCTTTGCGGCGATCGCCGAAGCCCGGCGCCTTCACCGCCGCCAC